>Ga0078972_1000506_pt1 | contig 162165 bp, 129 predicted proteins | sample YelNatPaOPGAMG01_FD_67568 | JGI IMG/M metagenome (GOLD analysis project Ga0078972, IMG submission 67568) | Hot spring thermophilic microbial communities from Obsidian Pool, Yellowstone National Park, USA - OP-RAMG-01 (SPADES assembly) (version 2) | ecosystem: Environmental > Aquatic > Thermal...
GGCACCACAGCCTCCATGGTGCTCAGAAACTGCTCTCGGCGACTGGGTCGGGAATACTTCTCGAAACTCGGCTGGCAGGCAAATGTTATCTGGCGCATCGCGTCCTCGTTACTCCTACATCGTTAGACGCCAATGACGCGGATTCGGGACTTAATCAGAGGCTCCTTAGATAAGTCGGCGCCTCGTGCACTCTGCCGCTGCTTAGTCAAGATTAGTACTGCTCGGTTGGTTTCCGTTTTCAGGTCAATTGTCGCCGACAGCCCAACGCACTCATCAAGGAAGGTTCGCCTGGAAACAGACAGGTGTTGGCTTACCGGGGGGCGCAGACAAAACCACTTTGCGGCAAAGTCGCCTATGGTGACTTTGCTTGCCCAGTCGAGAGCTATCGCTAACGCGGACGACCGACAAATCGCCAAGTCACTCATCCATCCATATCACTCCCGGCAACCCACCCGGAGAATACCCGAGGCCGCACGTCGCCCACCACGCGGCGCGGCATAGGCGGCAATCTCCATCGTCCTCAATGCTCGTCGTCTATGACGACCGTCGCCTGTGACCTTAGCGCTGCTGCAGCGCTTCCAGAAACGCCGCAGGCCCTAAAATCCGTACCTCGCCCCACGGGTCCAGCACCAGAAGGTCCTCATCGCTGCTCACCACGGCGTCTGCTTCCGCGGCATAAGCCAGCGCCAGAAACTGGTTGTCCTTCGGGTCCCGGCACGCGGCATGATCGGCAAAGCACTCCTCATCGCGCACCGGATACAGCCGCACATGGCCCTCGACCATCGCGACAAACTCCCGGCGAAGCTTATCAGAAAGATATGCCCGGAACTTTGCCCGCCCCATCACCTTCTTCAGCTCCGCCAGCGTCTCCTGGCTGGCGCAAACTTCGCAATACCGCAGCGCGGCATGCAGCGCCTGGTAGGGAATCGAATCGGGCCGCAGCGCCGCCGAGACCAGCGTGCTCGTATCCAACACCACGCGACGGATCACCCTACCGGCCACGAGACGGGGCGTCATCGCGCCGCATGCACCATGCGGTTCACGTCCTCATCGGTCAACCCGCCGGCGGCCGCCGCCTGTGCGCCGGAACGGTCCTTGGCGGCTTTGGCGGCCCAGGCCTCCAACTCGGTCACGGCGCGGCTGCGCCGCCTGCGCGCATCCAGCAGCTCCTCCATATCCTGAGGAGAAACAATGAACGCCGCCGTTCGCCCATGCCGCGTCACCGAAACCGTCTCTCTCTGTGCCATGTCAATCAACTGCCCAAAGCGGTTCTGCGCCTCCACTGACGTCACCTTCACCATGATGGATCTCTCCTCTCAATATCCCTGCAACACCTATTCTAGCTAATTTAGCTACTCCTGAACCGCCGGATAATCGCCCAGCCCACCCCGCCCCCAAACCATCCAGCCCTCCAATTTGAAGCGTCCTCAGCCCCTGAAGGGTACGGGCTTCCGCCCGTACGTCCAGCCCCCGCCCAACCGCAGAGCTTCAGCCCCTGAGCCCTCTCCCAATCCGGCATAATGATCGCACCAGAAAATATCTTTCGCGGAGCCTCCATGCCCACTCGCCGCTTTACCCGCTCGCTCGCCATCGTCCTCGCCCTTGCCGCCTCGCCGCTGCTGCTCCGCGCGGCCCAGCCCTCCGGCGGCCCGGCGGCAGCGACCATCCTGCACCGCGCCGAGGCCCAGGCCCGCACCCAGCACAAAAACATCCTCCTGGAGTTCGGCGCATCCTGGTGCATCAACTGCAAGCTCTATGACCGCATGCTCGACGACCCCACGCTGAGCCCCATCCTGCACCGCTACTTCGTCTTCACCACCATGGACACGGGCGAGATGCCCAGCGACCACCACCATGCCGACACCCCCGGCGGCGTCGCCTATGAGACCTCCATCGGCGGCAAGGGCGCCGGCTGGCCGTTTCTGGTCGTGCTCAACCCCGAGGGCAAGCCCATCGTGAACTCCTTCCGTCCTGACCCCAAATCCAAAGACGGTAAGGCAAACATCGGTTATCCCGCGCTACCCGTCGAAATCGACTGGTTCATGACCATGCTCCATCGCGGCGCGCCCGCCATGAGCGCCGCCGACCGCGCCCAAGTGCGCACCTGGCTCGAAGCCCAGGCCAAAACCCTCATCCACGGCTGAGGTCGAAAGAATCCGTATACTGGTAGGCCCGGTCGAACCCAGGACCGCGCTTGTCGAATCATCGACCGGGCCTAAGGATGAATCCCGTTGCGCTTGCTCTCCGCACTGTCCTCTCTCATCGCCGTCAGCCTTTTCGCATGCCCTTCCGGCGCGCTTGCCGCCGCCGCGCCGCCGCCCGTCCAGATCCCCGTCCGGATCAAGGTCCACCTCAACCAGCCTGACGGCCTGCTGCACCCGGTCTGGGCGAATGTCGGCCATGATGAGCCGAACTACACTTACTCGCCCGAGGGGCAGGAATTACTTCACCAGCTCGCCCAACTCAGCCCGTACACCTTTCACGACCGCACGCACAACCTGCTCACCACCGGCAACGGCACGCCCCGGCTCAAGTGGGGCTCCACCAACGCCTATACCTTGAATGCCGCCGGCCAGCCCGTCTATGACTGGAAGATCATCGACCATATCTTTGACACCTACCGCGACACCGGCATCGCGCCTTATGTCGAGATAGGCTTCATGCCCAGGGCGCTGTCCTCGCATCCCCAGCCCTACCAGAGCCGCTGGCCCTCGGGGCCGCTCTTTACGGGCTGGTCCTATCCGCCAGACAACTATGCGCAGTGGGGCCAGTTGGTCAACCGCTGGGTGCGGCACATGGCCGCGCGCTACGGCAAAGCGACGGTAGCTCACTGGGACTGGGAGGTCTGGAACGAGCCTGACATCGGCTACTGGCACGGCACCGAGGCACAGTACAACACGCTCTATGACTACACGGCGCAGGCCGTGAAGCGGGCCCTGCCGGCGGCTCCCGTGGGCGGCCCGGCCACGACCGGACCCGACGGCAAGGGCGGCGCACAGTTTCTGCGGGCATTTTTGACGCATGTCGTGAGCGGAAAAAACGCCGCAACCGGCAAGACCGGCGCGCCGCTCGACTTCATCTCATTCCATGCCAAAGGCATCACGCGCATGGCCGATGGGCACGCCCAGATGGACTTGCGGCACAACCTTGAGGACATTGCGCACGGCTTTGCGATTGTGGCCAGCTATCCCACTCTGCGCAGCCTGCCCATCGTCATCAGCGAGTCTGACCCCGAGGGTTGCGCGGCGTGCGCGGCCAGCCTGCATCCTGAGAATGCCTATCGCAACACCCCTCAGTATGCGAGCTATGAGGCCGAGCTTTTCGCCCGCTCTGAGGCGCTGGCCGCGCAGTATGGAGTGCATCTGCAAGGCTACGTGACTTGGGCGTTTACCTTTCCCGGGCACCCGTATTTCTATGGCTACCGCTCACTGGCCACGCACGGCATTGACAAGCCGGTGCTCAATGCCTTTCGCATGTTTGGCAAAATGCAGCCGCAGCGCGTGAAGGCTGTGAGCAGCGGCGAGTTGAGCCTGGCTGCGCTGCTGAAGACGAGCGCTCGCCCGCAGCCGGATATCGGCGTGCTGGCCACGCGCGGTCCACATGCCGCCACCATCCTGGTCTGGAACTACGACGATGATGCCATCTCCGCAGCCCCATCGCCCGTGCGGGTGCGCGTGGATGGATTGCACTTACGTTTAGCGCGCGTGCGTGTGACCCAGTTCCGCATCGATGACCACCACAGCGACGCTTACACCGTGTGGCAGGCGATGGGGTCACCGCAGCATCCCACGGCAGAGCAGGTGAGGGAACTGAAGGCTGCCGGAAAACTGCACCGTCTCGCGGCTCCCGCCTGGACACCGGTGCGGAAGGGCTACACTCGCGTAGTTTTCACACTGCCCCGGCAAGGCGTCGAACTTATCCGGTTGCGATGGAGTGGATCAGATCAGGCGAAAGATTAGAGTTAGGCGCTTGGCCTCACAACCATGAACAGAAGAGGCGGTCGTGAACAATATCAGGAGACTTTGGCTTCCAGGCTCTCCGCGAGACAGCAGCGATTGCGGCCGTCAGACTTGGCGCGGTACAGCGCCTGGTCCGCGGCAGCCAACCATTGGCCGGTGGTCTCCACGCGGTCATCCAGCAAGGCTATGCCGATACTGGTTGTGACCTTCAGGACAGGGGTGTGCTCAACCGAAGCCGCTTCCACTCGTTTGCGCAGACGCTCCGCCGTCTTTAAGGCCCGTGTGAGATCAGTATTCTGCAAGAGGATTCCGAACTCCTCTCCTCCAAGGCGTCCCATCGCGTCGCCTTTTCTAAGATCAACCATCAATGCAGACGCGACTTTTTCAGCACCAGATCGCCAGCTGGATGGCCATAGGTGTCATTGACGCGCTTGAAATGATCAATATCGAGCATCAGCAGAGCTGCTTTTTGAGGGCTGCGCTTATGACGCGCGAGTGTCTTCTCCAGCTCGAGGGTGAAACTGCGGCGGCTGGCCGCGCCCGTCAGATGGTCCGTCAGTGCAATCCGGCGCAACTCCAATTCATCCCCAACCAGAGTGGCGAAGTTCTTCATGATCTCAATCTCATCTGCGCTAAAGCTTCTGGGCTTTACATCGATGGCGCAGAGCGAACCGATGTTGTAACCATCGGGCGTGGAAAGGGGTATGCCGAGGTAGCTCCGAATGAACGGCGGACCCGTCACCAGGGGGTTGTTTGCGAATAGAGGATCCTTTTGCGCATCCGGAACCACGAATGGGGTCCGCTCCTGAATGGTGTATGCGCAGAAGGCAACATCACGAGCGGTTTGCGGAGCGGGTATCCCGATACACGACTTAAACCATTGCCGGTCTGCGTCCACAATGGAAACCGCGCACATCGGAACTTTGAGAATCATCTGGATCAGGCCAGTGATGCGATCAAAGGCCGGCTCCTGCGGAGTGTCCAGAATTTCGTACCGATTCAGGGCTGCGAGCCTGGCTGTTTCATCGTGCAGCTTGGTATCTTGCACTATTACCTCGCAAATCTTTTCATGGTGCGCATCAATTCTTCCTTATAAGACGCGACAATGACCGAGATGCTTGCTTCAATCTGGGCTTCGCCGACGCCGGCAGAGCGAAGGCTGGCTATGAGCCGCGCAAGGTGTTCGCGATGACGGCGAATACTGTCTTCCAGCTCCTGCGGAATCTCAATTTCTCCAAAGGAATCGAGGTTGATACCAGCCGCGTCTTCTGAAAAGTCCATCATCGAGTCTCGCTCACCCATAGACGTGTCTCCTACATCTTAGTCCCAATCAGGGAAACGATCGTTCCCGATTCCCTGATTGGTGTTGTGTGTATTCTCAAAACAAAAAGGCCCGCACCATTTTGCGGGCCTTTTCGCGCGCGATACGGTTGCCTATTGGTGTGCGCGTCGTTCTGAGTTACGCTCCGGGGCAGCCGGGGGTACGGTGGGTAGCACTTCCGGCGTGTCCTCTTTGATCTCCGGCAGAGGAGCGGCCAGTGCATGCTTGAGCACCTCATCCATCGAATCCACAAAGTGCAGCTTCATGGCCGACTTCAGATTCTCCGGCAGCTCGGCGAGGTCCTTACGGTTTTCCTCCGGCAGAATCGCTTCAAAGATGCCCGCGCGGTGCGCGGCGAGCAGCTTCTCCTTGAGTCCGCCGATGGCAAGCACCTTGCCGCGCAGCGTGATTTCGCCGGTCATGGCGAGGTCGCGGCGCACCGGCACCTTGGCGAGCGCGCTGGCGAGCGCCGTGGCCAGGGTGATGCCGGCCGAGGGACCGTCCTTGGGAATCGCGCCCTCGGGCACATGCACGTGAATGTCAATGTTGCGGTAGAACTCGCGCGCCAGGCCCAGATGCTGCGCGCGGCTGCGCACGTAGCTCAGAGCGGCCTGCGCCGACTCCTGCATCACGTCGCCGAGCTGGCCCGTCAGCGTGAGCTTGCCCTTGCCGTCCAGCACCTGCACTTCGGTCTGCAGAATGCTGCCGCCCACCTCGGTCCAGGCCAGGCCGTTGACCAGGCCAATCTCATCCTGCTCATGCACCGCCGAATCGCGGAACTTCGCCACTCCCAGGAAGTCCGCCACGTTCTCGGCGGTGATGGTTTCCTTGTGCTTCGCGCCATTCTTGACGACGCGGCGCGCCACCTTGCGGCAGATGTTGCCCAGCTCGCGCTCCAGGTTGCGCACGCCCGCTTCGCGTGTGTAGTAGCGAATGACAGTGGTAACCGCATCGTCTTCAAATACGATGTTCTTCTCAGTCAGGCCCGCGCCCTCGCGCTGCTTGCGAATCAGGTACTGCTTGGCGATCTCGAGCTTTTCCACCTCGGTGTAGCCGTGCAGGCGCAGAATCTCCATGCGGTCCTGCAGGGGAGCCGGAATGGTGTGCAGCACGTTGGCCGTCGCCACGAAGAGCACCTGCGAGAGGTCATACTCCACGTCGAGATAGTGATCCTGAAAGGTCGAGTTCTGCTCAGGGTCCAGCACTTCCAGCAGCGCCGAGGCCGGATCGCCCCGGAAGTCCGAGGCCATCTTGTCGATCTCATCGAGCATCATCACCGGGTTGCGCGTGCCCGCCTTCTTCATCGACTGGATGATCTGGCCCGGCAGCGCGCCGATGTAAGTGCGGCGATGCCCGCGAATCTCAGCCTCGTCGCGCACGCCGCCGAGTGAGAGGCGCACAAACTTGCGGCCCGTCGCCTTGGCGATGGACATGCCGAGCGAGGTCTTGCCGACGCCTGGAGGCCCGACGAAGCAGAGAATCGAGCCCTTGGGATTCTTGACAAGCTGGCGCACGGCGAGAAATTCGAGAATGCGCTCCTTGATCTTTTCCAGGCCGTAGTGGTCCTCATTGAGTACCTTTTCGGCGACGTCGATGCTGCGCGTCTCCTTCGACTTCTTCTTCCACGGCACCGCGAGCAGCCAGTCGAGATAGTTGCGCGATACGGTCGACTCAGCCGACATGGGCGGCATGGCTTCGAGCTTGCGCAGCTCCTGCACCGCCTTTTCGAGCACATCGGCCGGCATGCCGGCGTTTTCAATCTTCTTCTTCAGCTCGTCGAATTCGCTCTTTTCGCCGCGGCCCAGTTCCTTCTGAATAGCCTTGATCTTCTCGTTGAGGTAGTACTCTTTCTGGGCCTTCTCCATCTGGCGTTTCACGCGCGACTGGATGCTGCGGTCCATGTTGAGCTTTTCAATCTCAATGTCGAGCACGTCGCCGATCTTGTTCAGACGGTCCATCGGATCGAAGATGTCGAGCAGGTCCTGCTTTTCCTGAATCTCAAGCTGCAGGTTGGCGGCGATGGTGTCGGCCAGCTTCGAGGGCTCATCGGTCCTGATGGCCGCCGTGACGGTCTCCACATTCAGCGACTGCTGCAACTTGACGTACTGCTCAAACAGGCTCGTGACGCGCTGCGCCAACTGCTCCACGGCGGGCGTCATTTCGAGCGGCGTGCGATAGGTCTTGACCGTGGCGACAAAGAAGCCGTCATTGTCATTCAGGTCGGTGCAGCGGGCGCGTTCCAGGCCCTCCACCAGCACCTTGATGTTGCCATCGGGCATCTCGACGCTCTGCACAATGTTGCCGATGGTGCCTACGGAGTAGATGTCGTCCGGGCGCGGCTCATCGACACGCGCATCGTGCTGCGTGGCCAGAAAAATCTTGCGGTCGCCGGTCAGCGCTTCTTCCAGTGCGCGAACGCTCGACTCGCGGCCCACCACAAAGGGCGTCATCATGTGCGGAAAAATCACCATGTCCCGAATGGGCATCATGGGGAGCTTGCGCGTTTCACTGCGATCTTTTGGATCCTTGGACTGAGTCACTTCTTCCCCTTGTTTTTTCATCCTGAACTGTTAGATGAACTGTAACGCATTCCGGTGCTTCCTCGCCGGGCGATCCTGTGGGTTTTCAGCGTACCTGAAGAGAGTCATGGAAGGAACGGGTGGTTTTCTCCAAAATGAAGAAAGCGGGCCGCGGCCCGCTTTCCCTGGCAAAGTACTTTGGTTTTGCCCTCAACCGGCTTTATCGAGCAGGCTGAGCGAAAGGTCGCGCTTTTTGACCATTTCTGCGTCGATGACCAGGTTGCTCACCCGTTTGTTGCTGGGCAGGTGATACATCAGGTCGAGCATCAACTCCTCCAGAATCATGCGCAGACCGCGCGCGCCCACCTTGCGGTCGAGTGCTTCGAGCGCGATGGCGTGGGCGGCTTCCTCTGAGAAGACCAGATTGACGCCCTCAAACTCAAAGAGCTTCTGATACTGCTTCAGAATGGCGTTGCGGGGCTTGGTCAGGATTTCCACCAGCGCCGCCTCATCCAGCTCATCAAGAATGCCAATGACCGGCAGGCGGCCGACAAACTCAGGAATCAGGCCGTAGCGGATCAGATCCTGCGGCTCGGCCATGCGCAGCAGTTCGGTATCTCGCTGCGTGCGGGTGGTCTGGCCGCTTTCCTGCTGGTCTTTTTCGGCGATGGCTTTGAAGCCGAGCGCCTTCTTGCCGACGCGGCGTCCCACCACACGCTCCAGCCCGACGAAGGCGCCGCCGCAGATGAAAAGAATATTGGTGGTGTCCACCGGGGTGAACTCCTGGTGCGGGTGCTTGCGGCCGCCCTGCGGGGGGACATTGGCCACCGTGCCTTCCAGAATCTTCAGCAAGGCCTGCTGCACACCCTCGCCCGACACGTCGCGGGTGATGGAGGGGTTCTCGTCCTTGCGGCCGATCTTATCGATCTCATCAATGTAGATAATGCCGGTCTGCGCGCGGGCCACGTCGCCATCAGCAGCCTGCAGCAGCTTGAGGATGATGTTTTCGACATCCTCGCCCACATAGCCGGCCTCGGTGAGCGTGGTGGCGTCCACGATCGCAAACGGCACATCGAGCATCTTGGCCAGCGTGTGCGCCAGCAGGGTTTTGCCGCTGCCGGTGGGGCCCACCAGCAGAATGTTGGACTTCGCCAGCTCCACATCATTGCCGCGCGTGCGGTTCATCTGGATGCGCTTGTAGTGGTTGTAAACGGCGACGGCCAGCTTCTTCTTGGTCTGCTCCTGGCCGATGACGTACTCGTCCAGAAACGCCTTCACTTCGAGCGGCTTGGGTAGCTGCGTCGGCGCCGCGCCTGCCGGGGTTTCAGCGCGGTCATCCTCAAGAATGGAATTGCACACCGCGACACACTCGTCGCAGATGTAGGCGCGGGGATAATCGCTCGGGGATGAGATAAGTTTGGCCACAGCGTCCTGAGACTTGTGGCAGAACGAACAGCGGAGCGAGTCGTCCGAACCTGTGCGCGTCTTCATACTGATGTAACTCCTTGGCACTCCAGGCCGGCCGAAAGACCGCCAATTGGCGGTCTAGACGCGTGGCCGGTCGATGATTTCGTCGATGATGCCATATTCCTTGGCCTGCGGTGCGTTCATGATGAAATCGCGTTCCACATCGCGCTCGATCCGTTCGAGCGACTGCCCGGTGTGCTTTGACATCAGATTATTGGTTATCTCACGAATGCGCAAAATCTCGCGAGCGTGAATGTCAATATCGGTCGCCTGGCCGGAGAGCCCGCCCATCGACGGCTGGTGAATCAGAATGCGGGAGTTGGGCAGGGCAAAACGCTTGCCCGCCGTGCCCGACATGAGCAGAAAAGCGCCCATGCTGGCCGCCTGGCCAATGCAATAGGTCACCACATCGTTCTTGATGAACTGCATGGTGTCATAAATCGCCAGACCCGCCGTGATGGAGCCGCCCGGCGAGTTGATGTAAAGCTGAATGTCCTTGTCCGGATCTTCGGCCGACAGGAAAAGCAACTGCGCGATGACCAGATTCGCAATCTGATCATCAATTGGGGTGCCGAGAAAGATGATGTTGTCGCGCAGCAGACGGGAATAAATATCGTAGGCGCGTTCGCCGCGATTCGTCTGCTCGATGACCATGGGTACCAGTGCCATGTGTGCCCTTTTCCACTCCTCGAAGCGCCCTCGCTTCGGTGCTGATGGTGCGTGGAGGGCTGGCGGGCAAGTAAAGGTCCGCGCCAGCCCTGAATCTACGCGTTTAGCCGAGTTTCTCGACCAGCAATTTGCCGGTCTTTTCACGCCTGATTTGTTCCCGGATTCTAGCGAGATTGCCCTCGCTGGTCAAACGGGAGCGCAGTACATCGACCGGTTCCTGCATCTGCACCGAGAGCATGAAAAGCTCCTTGTCCAGTTCCTCTTCGCTCACTTCCACCTTCTCGGCGTCGGCGATCTTGTCCAGAATCAGCGTGCCCTTTACCTCGGCCTGTGCTCCGGCATGCTGCCCCTCGCGCAGGCGGGCAAAGTCGAGCTTGCGCATGTCTTCGGTGCGCATGCCCTGGGCGGCCAGCGCGCGCAGGCCACGGTCAAGCCGTGCATCAATCTGGCTCTGCACCAGCGACTCGGGTACGGGGAACTGGAAGCGCTCCACGTAGGCGTCGATGAGCTTGTTGCGGGTTTCAGATTCGACGCGGCGCGCCTTTTCCTCGGTCATGTGCTCGCGCAACTTCTGCTTGAAGTCGTCAAAGCTCTCGTACTCGCCCAGCTCCTTGGCAAACTCGTCGTTCAGTTCGGGCTGCACGCGGGTCTTGATGCCGTTCACGGTGACGTCGTAGGCGACCGTCTTGCCCGCGAGGCGCTGCTCGCCAAACTCTGCCGGGTAGGCCACCTCAAACTTCAGCTCCTGGCCGGGCTTGGCCCCGCGCAGGCTCTCGCTAAAGGCGGGCAGGGTATTCGTGCCGCCCACTTCCACCATCACGTCCTGGCCCTCGATGGGCTGGGCGGCATTTTCTGCTTCAGCTTCTTCGCCGGCGATCTGGCCCTTGAAGGTGATCTGCGCAAAATCGCCATCGGCGAGCGCGCGCTCTTCGGTGACCGGCTCCATGGTGGAGCGCGAATCGATAATGCGCTTCAGCTCTTCGTCAAACTCGGCATCGGTCAGGGCGGCGTCGGTCTTTTCGACCTTGATGTCCTGATAGCCGTCGATGGAGAACTCCGGCATCACCTCAAAAACAGCCTTGAAGCGCAGGGGATCGCCATCCTTGAGGTGCAGATCGGTTACCTGTGGCTGCGAGATCGGCTGCAGGCCTTTGGCGTCAATGGCTGCGCGGAAGTGATGCGGCAGCACGGTCTCGACCACTTCCTGCTGGATCGTGTCCTGGAAGCGGTTGCGCAGGAGGGTCTCGGGCACCTTGCCCGCGCGGAAGCCGGGAATGCGAGCCTGCTTTTGGATTTTCTTGAGAACGCTGCGGAACGCCTTGCTGACTTCGTCGGCGGGAATCTCGACCTCGACGTCGCGGGTGCACTCGGGGTTCAGCGTGGGACCATGCTGATGCTCATGGTTGTGCTGGTGCTCATGGTCGTGAGCGTGCTCGTGACCCTCGTGTGCGGCGGTTTCAGTGGCGGTTTCGGGATTCGGGGTGTTATCGATGGTCTCTGTCGCGGTCAACGTGTGCCTTCTGTCTTCTAAATGAGTGCCACCCGCAGGAAAGCGGTCGTCGCGCCGGCACGAATTGACCCGGCAGCAACCGCAGGCGGCGGCTCTTTACATGGTACGGAGGCAGAGCATGAGGGGTCAAACGCATGACCTGCCCATGTGCCTGCTCCGCGTCCTGCCACGGGGCAGCCCGGCGCGCGCAGAAAGCGTCTATCCTATGCCTGCCGTGGTCCACACGGCGCGCGGCGGAGTGTGGCCTTGGATCTGACACTTTTCTTCGGCGTACTGGGAGGCCTGCTGGTGCTGGCCTTTCTGGCCAACCTGCTGGCGCGGAAAACCGGCCTGCCCGATGTGCTGGTGCTCATGGCCACAGGCGTGCTTCTCGGCCCCGTGCTGCACCTGATGAATCTGACACAGTATCCGGGCCTGCGCGCGGGCTTTGGTACGCTCGCGCTCATCCTCATTCTGCTCGAAGCCGGCCTTGAGCTCGATCTGCGCCAGCTCCTCAAATATCTGCCGGCCGGCATTCTGCTGGCGGCGGTCAGCTACGCCCTCTGCCTGCTTCTGATCGCTCCCGTTACGCACCAGTTACTGGGACTCTCCTGGAGAGACGCCATTCTGGTGGCGGCCGTGCTCGGCGGCGTGAGCGCTTCCGTCTCCTTGCCGGTGTTGCAGACCATGCAGATGCGTACCAGCCTGCGCATGATCTTGACGGTCGAAGGCGCCATGGCCGACATCTTCTCGGTGCTCACCGTGACCTCGCTATTGCACGCCCCGGCGGGAACCGTTCCCGTCGGGGCGATGCTGGGCGGCCTGGCCATGAAGCTGGGCATCAGCGCAGTGCTGGGCATCGCCGTCGGCGCGGGATGGGCCGTGCTGCTGCCGCGCCTCTCTGACCGCAGTTTCTGGCAGGTGCTCACCTTCGGAGCGGTGCTGGTGCTGTTTGCCGTCACGGATGCGGTGGGCGGCGGCGACCTGCTGGCCGTGCTCATCTTCGGACTCGCCCTGGCCAATCTGCCTCTGGCCCGGCGTTATCTGGCGTCCGGCAACCTCTGGCAGTTGCGTTATGTGAAGCCCACCGAGGAGCAGACGCAGTTGCTCGCCTTTCATGCCGAGCTGAGTTTTCTGGTGCGCACCTTCTTCTTTGTGCTCGTCGGCATGGACATCGAGTTTTCCGGGTTCGCGACCGAGTGGAAGCCCATCGTGGCCGTGGTGCTGGTGGTCCTGCTGGCGCGCTGGTTCTCGATTCTGGCCACGCGCCTGCTCTGGCGCGACTCGCACCCGCTGGAGCGCGAGCTGGCCTTCTGGATGCATCCCCGCGGCCTCATCACCGTGGTGCTGGCGCTGCGCGTGGTGAATGTCCGCGGAGCTTCCATGAGCTTTCTGGTGGACATGGCCTTTGCCCTGGTGCTGCTCAACGGCCTCGGCATGACGGTGGGCACCGTGCGCGGCCAGCGGCTGGCAAGCATTCCCGAATTGCAGGAGGGCGCGGCCGCAACCCCGGGAAGCAATCTGCCGGGTTGATTCTGCTTCCTGTAGAAAGAGAGGAAGAATGTGAAATCCTGGCAAAGGACAAGCCCTGCCGTTGCCTGAAGGAGCAAAGCGAAATCCCCCGCAACCCTTTGCATCCGAATCAACTCCTTCGGTATCCAATGGAGGGTATTTGAAGAAACAGATTGCCCTCATTGCGCCGCGCTTCTACTGAAATTTCTTCGCGCGGCGGCTACTCACAACGTTTCCGCCGTTGCCGGCAGGCTGCCGGGCGGCGCCAACGCCTGAATGGCTTCGGAATCGATAGACAGCATGGCAGAAGCAGCTGAGCAGACATCACTCACCGGCGGGGTCAATCCCTGGCTGATCGCCATTTCGGTGATGCTGGCTACATTCATGGAGGTGCTCGACACGGCCATTGCGTCGGTCGCGCTGCCTTACATCGCAGGCTCGCTCTCGGCGACTACCGACGAGGCGACCTGGGTGCTCACCAGCTACCTGGTGTCGAATGCCGTCATTCTGCCGGCCAGCAACTGGTTTTCCATGCGCTTCGGCCGCAAGCGCTTTCTGATCACCTGCGTCATCATCTTCACCATCTCGTCGTTCTTTTGCGGCGCCGCGACGTCGCTGGCCTTCATCCTGATTGCCCGCGTGATTCAGGGCGCGGGCGGCGGCGCGCTGCAGCCTTTGTCGCAGGCCATTTTGCTCGAGAGCTTTCCGCCACAGAAACGCGGCGCGGCGATGGCCGTGTTTGCCTTCGGCGTAGTCGTCGCCCCCGTGCTCGGTCCCACGCTGGGCGGCTGGCTGACCGATACGTATAGCTGGCGCTATGCCTTCTACATCAACATCCCGATCGGCATTCTGGCTGTGTACATGATCAGCCGGTTTGTGAAAGACCCGCCGTACATCAAGAAATCGAACGCGGGCAAGTTTGATGGCGTCGGCTTTGGCCTGCTCGCCGTCTGGATCGGTGCTCTGCAGTGCATTCTCGACAAGGGCCAGCAGGATGACTGGTTCGGCGCCGTGTGGATTCGCTGGGCCGTGGCCTTCCTGGTAATTGCCTTCGTCTGGTTCATCATTCACTCGTGGCGCAAAGAACGCCCGCTCGTGAACCTGCGTACCTTCAAAGACCGCAACTTCGCCGTGGGCTGCGCGCTCATCTTCTCTTTTGGCCTTTGCATCTACTCGATGATTACGGTGCTGCCGCTCTATTATCAGGAGCTGCTGGGCTACACCGCATTCTCGGCGGGTCTTGTGGTGGGGCCGCGCGGCATCGGCTCCATCATTGGTATGCCGGTGATCGGCTTTATCGGCAGCAAGATCGATGCGCGCTATTTGCTGACCTTTGGATTTCTGGTCTTCGGCATCACGTCGCTCGTCTTCGGCAACTCGACGCTCGATATCAGCCCTTACACGCTGCTGTGGCCCATCATCATTACCGGCTTTGGCCTCAGCTTTGTCTTTGTGCCCATCGCGACGCAGACCTACGCCACGCTGCGCAATGAGCAGATTGGCAATGCCAGTGGCATCTTTAACCTGATGCGCAACGTGGGTGGCTCCATTGGCATCTCGATCACGCAGACCCTGCTCACGCGCCGCAAGGACTACCACCAGAACGACATCACCAACTACGTAGCTACCACGCAGACCTGGTTCCAGCAGCGCGTTGGCTCGCTGAGCGGGTACTTGTCGCACTTTACGAACCCTGCCAATGCGACCCATGCCGCCGAGAGCCAGATCTACTCCCAACTGGGCCAACAGGCCCTGCTATGGGCCTTCATCGATGTCTTTCGATGGACAGCCCTGCTGAGCTTTTCCTGCATCATTCTGGTCTGGTTCTTCAAGAAGGCAGCCAAGGGCGCAAAGCCTCCGGCCGGCGCGCATTAGAGCAGTTTAGGAAATCCTGTGAACTGTCCTGTATCTTCCGGGGTCGTCGCTCCCTGCTGGTCGCGCCGACTTTGCGGCAAAGGCCTCGGGCTACACCATTTCCTAAACTGCTCTAGCGGTTTTCTCCTGGAAAGTAAAGGCCCGCGAGCGAGAGCGCTTCGCGGGCTTTTGCTTTGAGCTCTCCGAAGCGAGTTAAGAAAACTCTTCGACCGTCTCTTCGAGTGGCACAAATTGCTTTTTGCGCTCGCTCCACGCCTCGACCGTTCCGGTGAGAATGTCGTAGTACCAGCCATGCACGCGCAATGTTCCGGCCGTGAGCCCCCGCTTCACCTCGGGGTGCGTCTTCAGGTGCTCCAGTTGCGCCAGCACATTGGCATGAATCAGCCGCGTGAAGCGCTCGTCTTCGTCTTTCGGAATTTCGGGCCCCATATACTTCCACGCGGCCTCAATAAAGCGCAGCCATAACGCTGTGAGCGGCAGCTTTTCGAGGCCCTTCTGTGGATGAAGCGCCGCCTTGCAGGCTCCGCAATCGGAGTGGCCGCAGACGATCACATCCTTCACCTTCAGTACTTCCACCGCGTACTCAATGGTGGCCGAGACGCCCCCGGCCAGCTCGCCGCCGGGTGGAATCACGTTGCCCGCATTGCGGCAGAGGAAGAGATCGCCCGGTTCGGCCTGCAGAATCAGATCCGGAACCACCCGGGAATCCGCGCACGTGATAACCAGCACCTCCGGCGTCTGGCGGTCGGCGAGCAGGCGAAAATGATCTTTCAGGTGCGGAAACTGCTCCGCATGAAACCTGCGGTATCCCTCAATCAAATGCAGCATAGGCATTTCGGCAAAGAGTGTGGCGGCAATGGTCGCGGCCCCCCTTCGGCTCTCACCAGTATCCATTTTTTCTCACGCCCCCGCATCCTCTGAATCGCGGTGCCGCGCGTATCCCGCCCGGCTTCCCGCTGCCGTTTGGTGCCGTGCCCTGCAAGCTGCTACGCTGGCCTGTCCATCACACACAGCAACAAGGAGTCAGAAGCATGCGGTATTGGATGACAGCAGCCGTGGCCATTTGCGTGAGCCTGCCGGCCATGGCCGGGGCGCAAAGCACGCCGGCAAACCATCATGATGCAGTCGATCAGATTTCGCCGGCGCTGGCGCGCCAGATTGACCGTGCCAGCGAACAGGTGCTGGCTGAGACCGGTGTGCCGAGCGCATCCGTCGCCATTGTGCAGAACGGCAAGATTGTCTACACGCACGGCTACGGCAAGGCAAGGCTTGAGCCGCCCACCCCGGCCGAGCCGTGGATGCGTTACTCGATCGGGTCGATCTCGAAGCAGTTCACCGCGGCAGCGCTGTTGCTGCTGCAGCAGGAGGGCAAGCTCTCCATCGACGACCCGGTCTCGAAGTATCTGCCCGATCTCACCGATGCCAACCAGGTGACCATCCGCATGATTCTTTCGCACACCTCCGGCTATCAGGATTACTGGCCTGAGGACTACGTGATGCCGCCGATGAAGAAGCCCACCACGGCGCAGCACATCCTGAATGTATGGGGCAAAAAGCCGCTCGACTTTGCGCCCGGCACCCGGTGGCAGTACTCGAATACGAATTATGTGATCGCCGGTGAGATTGTCGAGAAGGTCTCGGGCGAGCCGCTCATGAAGTTTCTGCAGCAGAATATCTTCAAGCCGCTGCACATGGACGATGTGTGGAACTCAGACCTGCACGCACTGCGCGAAACCGATGCGGAAGGCTATGTGCGCTATGCGCTGGGGCCGCTGCGTCCCGCGCCGAAAGAGGGCGCTGGCTGGATGTTTGCGGCCGGCGAACTGGCCATGCCGGCCTACGATCTGGCGCAGTGGGACATCAGCCTGATGGACCGCTCGCTCTTGCAGCCGAAATCCTATGACGAGTTCTTTCAGCCCGTCATGCTCAAAGACGGCAAGAGCTCGCACTACGCACTCGGGTTGTTTGTGGGCTCGCGCGACGGGCATCCCTACCTGGAGCACAGCGGCGAAGTCTCAGGCTTCGTCTCAGAGAACGTGGTGTATCCCAGGAGCAAGGCGGCCATCGTCGTGCTGACCAACGAGATTGCCTCACCCGCCGCCAGCGCCATTGCCCGCGCGCTCACGCCCATCGTGCTGGCCTCGCCCACTCCGGCCGAGGCGCAGGCGATGCAGATCTTCACCGGCCTGCAGCATGGGCAGATCGACCGCAGCCAGTTCACCGATTGGTGCAACGCCTACTTCGATCAGCAGGCGATTGAGGACTACAAGAACAGCCTCGGCCCGCTGGGCAAGCCCGCGAGCATTCAGCAGACCAGCCAGAGCCTGCGCGGCGGTATGACCTTCCGCGCCTTTCGCGTGTATTTTCCTGACGGGAAGAATCCGCTGGAGATCACAACCTTTACCGAACCGGATGGCAAGATTGAGCAGTTCATCGTTGCGCCGGTACCGAAGGTTTAGGCGCTTCTGCATTGAGGCCTGCGCATCTCCAGGGTGCGCAGGCTTTTCTATTTCTACGTTCGCTGCGTTTTCAGAGTGACCAGGGTCTGGGCTGGCGCGCTGCCTGAAGCGCAGCTCATCCGGCCCAGCTTCGCGCGGTGGGAGCGCATCTCCCGCTTTGCATCCAGTTGCTGCAGCGTGGTTTCCAGAATTGCCGCTGCGCCCGCATCAGCGGGGCGTTCTATGCGGTAGTGCATCCACTTGCCCTCCCGTCGCGTGCATACGATGCCGGCACGGCGCAGATAGGCCAGATGGCGCGAAATCTTCGGCTGGCTCTGGCCCAGAATCGCCACAAAATCGCACACACAGACCTCGCGATCGCGCATCAGGTTGAGCAGGCGCAGACGGGTCGGGTCAGAGAGCGCGGCAAACAACTCCGCCAGGTCAAAGGAAGCTCGGGCCATGCCTTGAATATACGCCTTGACGAATATGTGGCGAGGCAATACATTCGCTTTAGCGAATATGTATGCGGGAGCGCCGTCTCCCGAATCGCGAGAAGGGAAGGCAGGCACGCATGAGCGGCTCCTACAACGTTCTTTTCCTCTGCACCGGCAATTCGGCGCGCTCCATCATGGCCGAGGCGATTCTCAACCGTCTGGGGCAGGGCCGTTTTCATGCTTACAGCGCGGGCAGCCGTCCTTCGGGCAGGGTGCGGCCTGAGGCGCTGGTGGAGCTCGACAGCTCGGGCATCTCGACCGTCGGCCTGCGCAGCAAGTCGTGGGACGAGTTTGCCGCGCCGGGCGCGCCGCACATGGACTTTGTGTTCACCGTCTGCGACAACGCGGCCAGCGAGGTCTGTCCGGTGTGGCCCGGCCATCCGGCGACGGCGCACTGGGGTGTGGCCGACCCTGCAGCGGTGCAGGGAAGCGCGAACGAGATTGCCCGCGCCTTCCATGACGCACTTGTGGTGCTGGAGCGCCGCATCTCGCTGCTTCTCGCTCTGCCCGTAGCCTCGCTTGAAAGGCTGGCGCTGCAGCATGAAATCGAAAAGATCGGCCGCTTGTAACTCGCGCGCCGCTTTCTTCTGCATGAGGTTCTTATGAACGTTTCCCGCCGTCTCTCGTTCCTTGACCGCTACCTTACCGGCTGGATATTCGCGGCGATGCTGCTCGGCGTTGCGCTGGGCTGGCTTGTGCCGGGCATGGTGCCTTTTTTGCAGCGCTTCAGTGTGGGCGCCACGTCGATACCCATTGCCATTGGCCTCATCGTGATGATGTATCCGCCCTTCACGCGGGTGCGGTATGAAGCGCTGCACGAGGTCTTTCGCAACCGCAAGGTGCTGGCGCTCTCGCTGGTGCAGAACTGGGTGATCGGGCCAGTGCTCATGTTTGTGCTGGCGATTGTCTTTCTGCGGGGCTATCCCGAATACATGGCGGGCCTCATCATGATTGGCCTCGCGCGCTGCATTGCCATGGTGATTGTGTGGAATGAGCTAGCCAAGGGCGATACGGATTATGCCGCCGGGCTCGTTGCCTTCAACTCCATTTTTCAAGTGCTCTTCTATTCCGTCTATGCGTGGATATTTATCACCGTGCTGCCGGAGAAGCTGGGCCTGCACTCCTCTGTGGTGCATCTCTCGATCGGTGAAATTGCGCAGAGCGTCTTGATCTATCTGGGCATTCCTTTTCTGGCGGGTTTTCTCACCCGCGCGGTGCTGGTGCGCCTGCGCGGCCGCGAATGGTATCAGAGCCGCTTTGTGCCGCGCGTGAGCCCGCTGACGCTCATCGCGCTGCTCTTCACGATTGTCGTGATGTTTTCGCTCAAGGGCGGCTACATCGTGCGCCTGCCGCTTGATGTGCTGCGCATCGCCATACCGTTGCTGATCTATTTCGTGGTGATGTTTCTGGTTTCGTTCTGGATGGGCCGCAAGCTCGGCGCGGACTACTCCAAAACAACGACCCTTTCGTTCACCGCGGCCTCCAACAACTTTGAGCTGGCCATTGCGGTTTCGGTTTCAGTCTTCGGCATTCATTCCGGCGCAGCTTTTGCCGCGGTGATTGGCCCGCTGGTGGAGGTGCCGGTGATGATCGGGCTGGTGAACGTGGCGCAGGCTTTTCAGCGGAAGTACTTTGCCGAAGCTTAGCCACGCATCTGTGAGGCGAGTCTCTGGAAGCATGAAAAAAGGCGCAGCCACATTGGCTGCGCCTTTTTACATTGCGCTACTTGTCAGGGCTGGCTCAATGGCCGGTCGGTATAGAGCGTCTTGTCTGAAATCTCCTGCACTTCAATCAGCTTGCCGCCCAGCAGCTTTTGAATGTGGTGCTGATAATCGCCGGGAACCACGAGGAACTTGCGCTTGCCATGGCCCCACAGAGCCACCAGGTTGGTGTCACTCAAAAAGAGCCGCCGCGCGTCCGGATAATCCGAGCCCCAGATCATGGTGGAACCAAACAGGTTGTCGATGCCGCCATTGTGCTTCGGATCAGGCTCAAAGTACCAGTACTTGCCATGCACCAGGTAGGCATAGGGCGCCACAAAGTGGTGGGTGTAGAAGATTACGGAAGAGCAGTCCGTCTGGTCGCCGTAGCAGAGCAACTGATAGTTATCAGGGTTATTGTGGCTGATCGCGTTGATGGTTTCGGCAAAGGGCTTCGACGACAGCATGGGTGCAAAGCGAACCACGCCTATATGCGCCGCCACCAGGAAGAGCGCGGTCGTGAGGCCCAGCGACACGGTGGACTCCAGATGATGCCCCCGCTTGCGCAGCCACCACGCCACCGGCGGCCCCACAAGAAACGTAAGCGCGGCCAGAATGGCAGGGAAGCGCAACGCCGCGAAGGAAGCCGTGGTGAGGTCAAAGAAGTGCGACATCGACAGCGAATAATCGCCCACGGCACGGTGCGCCAGCAGCGCGCCAATGTCCGGCACATAGGGCAGGTGCCGCGAGGACCATAGGCCGTAGGCCAGCGCTGCCGCAATCAACAGTCCCAGCATAGCCACGGTCGCGTGCACGCCATTGAGCAGGCGGCTGGCGCGCGAGTCAGGATCAAGTGCCTCCGGGCTCTCTTCCACCGAAGACAAAGCGCCGGCCGTAAGCATCAGTAGCGAGAAGTACGCCGGCCAGGTGTAGTACTCCTGGTTGGTTGAGATAGAGAAGAAGATGAGGATGAACGCCGCGTTCAGCCCCAGCAGCAGCCCGGTGCGCGCACGAAAGCGCAGCCGCGAAGCCGTCGAGCTGGCTTCAATCGCCGTCATGCGCGGATCAAGGAATCGCAGCGTGTTGTTGCTGTTGTAGCGCAGGTCGCTCCAGAACAGGCGGCGATTGCGCCAGGCGCGGCGCAGCACCACGGGCACAAACAGGCTCCAGGGAAAGAGCCACACCATCTGCCCCAGCCAGAAAACCCACCACGGCTGCTTGTTATAGTCGTGCGGATAGCGCGTGCCCAGGAAGCGCAGAAAGTGCTCGTTGATGAAGTAGAAGTAGAAGAAGCCGTGCACATTCCCGAAGGTGGGAATATTGCCGATCGGGTGCCCGTGATCCGGGTTGGCCAGGCCGCACAGTATGTGCCACGGCGCGCCAACGGCCAGAAACACAAGAAAGCCCGTGAACAGGCGCATCTCGCGCCAGCGCTTCCACTCGCCCGTCAGGATGAGGTAGGGCACCACGGCTGCGGTAAAGAAAACCGGCGCAATCAGGCCTTTTGAGAGCAGCGCACAGCCCAGCGACGCATAGCAAAGATACAAACGCAGCGGCTTGCGGTCCTCAAGGCCGGTCAAAAACAGAAAGAGCGAAAGCGTGAGAAAGAAGGTAAGAATCGAGTCGGGAATATAAAAGCGTGTGAACAGAAACACGCCCACCGTGGTGAGCACGGCCAGTGCGGCATAAAAGCCGCCCCGGGTACCATAAGCGCGGCGTCCCCACAGCCAGCCCAGAATTGCGAGGCCCAGCACTGCCAGCGCCAGGGGCAGGTGGGTGGCAAAGACGTTGAAGCCAAACAGGTGGTAGTCGATGGCCGCCAACCAGTAATACATTGGCGGCTTCTCAAGATAGCGTATGCCGTCGATATACGGGGTCACCCAGTTGCCGGTCACGGCCATGTGCGCGGCGGCCTCGGCATGGGCGGCATCGGCATCGTCCAGCAGGCCCGGCGAAAAGAGGGCGGCAAAATGTACCGACAGAAAAATGAGAATCAGGAGCGTCCAGACGCGAACGCGGGAGGCCAGCAAGGCAGGTTGCTGCTGCTGCCCTATCTCCTGAGTGACACGAGTGACAACAACGGGACGCGGCTTGTTCACATTATCGAGAATAGCAGCGCCCAGGGCTGGATTTGCCCCTCTCCGTAATCCTGGCGTCATGAAAAAGTGTGAATCCTGCGAATCCATCCACGCATTTCCGCTCCGCAGCCAGCCGGCTTGACCGGGCACTCGCCCAGTGCGCCGCCAGTCGGTCAGAAAAGCCTGTGCATCACCTGCGCACCGGCACCCGGCGGCTGGAAGCCGCGCTGGAAACTTTGCTGCAAGAGCCCGCGAATGCCAAAAGTGCCAGGCAACTTCATAAATCGGCCCGCTCACTCGATCATCTCCTGCACAAGATCCGCCGTCGTGCCGGGGTGGTGCGAGACGCGGATGTACACATGGAAATGCTGCGCGAGCTGCGCCGTAGAGCACTGGCGGGGCAGGTAAGAGGCCGCGTCCGTGCAGGCGCCTCGCCGCATGCGGGCTCTGCATTTCTGCGCGAGTGCCGTGCCACGGCCGTGGGCCGATCCTGTCCCGCGTCGCTGGCGTCTGGACATTGCCCGCAACTCGGCCGGAGAGATCGCGCTTGCCAGCTTTCGCCGCCTGTGTGAGCACATGCCGCCGCATCGCCGGGCAGGCGCGCACCCGTCTGTTGGAGGGCAGTCGCACCGAGGCAGCGGGGATGGTGCGCCGCAGGGCTGCCTGACAAGATTTGCGCGACGCAAGGGAGCAAAGCAATATTTCCGGGTCGCGTCCTGCAGCTTCTCTCCGGTATGCTCAAAACTTCTCTTGCCATGCGAACATTTGCCGCTATCGATATTGGTTCCAACTCCTGCCGCCTCAAGATCGCGCGCGTCGTGCAGCACCAGTTGCGCACCGTGTTTGAGGATCGTGAAGTCACGCGCCTGGGGGCGAGCGTCTTTGAGACCGGTCTGATTTCGCCCGAGGCCATGGCCAATACCATTCAGGCGCTCAAGCGCTTTCACAAGGCTGCGCAGATGCACAGCGTGGACCGCGCCCGCTGCGTGGCGACCTCGGCGATGCGCGATGCCCGCAACGCGCGTGCCTTTCGCGCCTGGGTGAAAGATGAGACAGGGTGGGAGATTGAAATTATCTCGGGCCTCGAAGAGGGCCGTCTCATCCATTACGGGGTGGTCAGCACGGAGCAGGGCGCCGCGGGCCGCTGCCTGCTGATGGACCTCGGCGGCGGAAGCTGCGAAATCACGCTCTCTGAGCAGCGCCGCATCAAGGCCATGGTGAGCCTGCCGCTGGGCGCGGTGCGGCTCACGCAGGAGTTTCTGCGCAGCGATCCGCCTGCCAAAGAAGAAGTGGCGCGCATGAAGCAGTTCATTGCGCGCGAGCTGCGCCGTTCGGCCCGCAAGATTGATACCGAAGGCGTCAAGCTGGTCATTGCCACCTCAGGCACAGCGGCGGCGCTGGCCGAGGCGAGCGCGGCGATGCTCAAGCCGTCCAAGGCTGCCAAGGGCCGGGTCAAAGCGCGCTCCAATGCAAAGGCCGTTCCCGGGCATACGGCCACGGCAGAGCAGGTGCGCCTGCTGGCCGACAAGCTGACCAAGCTCAACAACGAGGCCCGCAGTGGCGTGGAGGGCATCGGCACCCGGCGCTCTGAGATCATTGTGGCCGGCGCGCATGTCTATGCCGAGTTGCTGGAGCACTATGACCTGCCGGGATTTCGCTACTCTCCGCTGGGCCTGCGCGACGGCATGCTCTCGCAAATGCTTGCTGAGGAAGATGCCCGCACCAGCGCCCACCAGCAGTTTGAGCGCGAGCGCTGGGCCGGGGTGGTGGAGTTGTGCCGCCGCTACGGGGTCGATCCCCGTCAGGCCGAGCCCGTGCGTGCGCACGCCGTGCAGATGTTTCATGACCTCGCTGCCGTGCACCAGTTGCCCGAGGAGTACGAACTCTATCTGGAGGCCGCGGCCATGCTGCGCGATGTGGGCAAGTTTCTCAACTATCAGGGGCACCACCGGCACGCGCAGTACATCATTGCCAACTCTGAGGTGTATGGATTCACGCCACAGCAGCGCGTCATCACCTCAGCCATCGCGCGCTATCTGGGCAAGAGCCGCCCCACGCCTGAGGGCCGCACCATGCGTGACGTTCCGCCTGAGGAGCACGAGCACGTCAAGCGCGCCGTGGTGCTGCTGCGCCTTGCCGCCGGCCTCAATCAGGACCGCGCCAGCGATGTGCTCAAAGCAAAGGCGCGGGTCTATCCGCGCCAGGTGATTCTGGAGTTGCTGCCGGGCCGTACCGGCGCGGAGCTGGAGCTATGGTCGCTCCGTAAAGAGGCGGCTTACTTCCGTGAGGTCTTCCGTCGCGATCTCTTGGTCACCTTGCCGTAGACCCCGCGCAGAATGCGAGGGTCCACCAGCCAATGCAGTGTGCCTGGCCGCCGGGACATATCCACGCGGGCGAGCGCGCCCTTGCGCATGCGCAAGCTGGCCTTGCCCGTGCTGCACATTGCGCCCAGAAACGCCGCCAGATTGGGATTGTGACCCACGACCAGCACATTTTCGAGCTCCGGCTGGCCTTCCTCGGGCTCTTCCAGGCGCAGCAGAAAGTCCTCAAACTGCCGCAGTGTAGCACCCGGCGCGAGCGCCTCCGTAATGAGAATCTCTGCCTCGTAGCCAACTTCGGTGCCTACAAACGAGGCTGTCTGCTGCGCGCGCTTGAGAGGACTGGAGACGACGAGATCAAACTGCACTTTAAGGGAATTCAGGTAGCTGCCGAGAAGAAGGCACTGCTGCTTGCCCTCTTTGTCGAGCGGACGGCGAACATCCACTACAGGATTGGGACGGCGCGTTCCCGCGCTTGCATGTCGAAGAAAATAAAGATTCATAGGATTGTCTTGAGTGGCGCCTGGCTGCGTGGCCAGCGACCTTTTAACCTGATTGTAACAATCGGATGGCCGGTGAATTGTTAATTCTGCTGGGCTTTGGCAGGGCAGTAAGCAGGCGTGAGGCTCTATGCGCAGGCAAGTCACGGTACGATGAGAAACAAATTTTCGCACCGGTTCAGGGGACAGAAACGCATGACAGCAAAGAGAGTGAGCTTTTTGAAATCCGCAATGTTGGCGGCCGTCTGTCTGGCTGTGTTGACGACGTATGCCCGAGCCGCCAGCGACAGCTTCAAACCGCACACGCACATCGGCGAGGCCATGCCGTCCTTCACCGTGAAGGAGCTTTCTGGCCACAGCTTCTCGATGGCGCGGGAGCGCGGCAAGGTAGTGGTGGTCAACTTCTGTGCCACATGGTGCCCGCCGTGCCGTCTTGAAATGCCGCGACTCGAAAAAGAGATATGGGACAAGTACAAATCAAATCCCGGCTTCGCCATGGTGGCCATCGCGCGTGAGCAAACCGAGGCCACCATCGCCGGCTTTCACCAGGCGCATGCGGAATTCACTTATCCATTGGCCTATGACCCGGCGCGCAAGGTCTATGCAAAGTTCGCCGATGCCGGCATTCCACGCAGCTATGTGGTGGATAAACATGGCCGAATCGTCTTTCAGAGCGTCGGCTACCAGGCAGGCGACATCCAGAAGCTCAACCGCGCCATTGAGAAGGCGCTTGCAGCCAGATAGGCGGCAGCGTCATCCTTCGCGCGATGGGCGCGAAGGGTGACCGCACGCTAGCGCAGCGTCGATTCCGCCGGATCCAGTTCCTCGTCGCCCGGCTCTTCGCGCGGGATCGAGCTGTTCGCGGCTCCGCTGCGCGTCACCGGCTTTTTTGCACCGCTGGCCGCTTTTCGGGCAGTCCTTTTAGCGCTCTTCTTTGCGGCAGATTTTTTCTTCGCCGCAGGGGCCGGAGCCGTTTCCGCCTGCACATCTTCGAGCGAAATCGTCACCGTTTCAGGAATCTGCCGCGCATTCGCCTTGCCCTCGGCCACGCGAATCAGAAAGTCCTGCGAGCTGAAGACTGGCGCATCCTTTGCAGAAGCCGCGCTGTGGATCGGTCTGTATTCGCCGTCCGCATGCAGATAGCGGGCCTTCACGGTATCGGCCAGGCACGCGCCCAGAATCTCTTCGAGAATGCGCGTCCTCAGTTGCGCGTCGCGCACCGGGAAGATCGTCTCGCAGCGCTCGAAGAGGTTGCGCGGCATCCAGTCGGCGCTGCCGCAGTAGATCTCTGCCGCGCCGCCATTTTCAAAGTAGAAGATGCGACTGTGTTCCAGAAAGCGCCCGACAATGGAGCGCACGCGAATGTTTTCGCTCATGCCCTTCACGCCGGGCCGCAGCGAGCAGATGCCGCGCACGATCAAGTCAATCTGCACGCCCGCATTCGAGGCCTCATACAGCGCCTCGATCACGCTGCGCTCCAGCAGCGAATTCATCTTGGCGATGATGCGTCCCGGGCGGCCGGCGCGCGCATGGCTCGTCTCGCGATGAATGAGCCGCATGAAGTTCTCAGCCAGCGTCAGCGGAGCCACCAGCAGCGGCGCATAATCGTCCGACTCCGAGTGGGCCGTGAGGTAGTTGAAGACGTTGTGTACGCCTGCCGTAATCTCCGGGTCGGCCGTGAGCAGGCTCAAATCGGTATAGAAGCGGGCCGTGTTCGGGTTGTAGTTGCCCGTGCCCAGGTGGGCATAGCGGCGAATCTCGCCGTCGGGATCGCGCCGCACCAGCAACGCCAGCTTGCAATGCGTCTTCAAGCCAACAATGCCGTGAAAGACCTGCACGCCTGCATCTTCAAGAGCGCGCGCCCAGCGAATGTTGGAGGCCTCATCAAAGCGGGCCGTCAGTTCCACGACCACCGTCACTTCTTTGGTTGCGGCGGCCTCGGTCAGCGCGCGAAAAATCGGCGAGTCGCTGCTGGTGCGGTAGAGCGTCTGCTTGATAGAGACGACATTCGGATCCTCGGCCGCAGCCTCAATGAACTCCACCACGCCATCGTAGGAATCATAGGGGTGGTGCAGCAGCACATCGCGCTGGCGCAGCTCGTCAAACAAGTCCGTGGACTTACGGTGCAGCCGCAACTCGCGCGCCACAAACGGCGCGTACTTCAGATCAGGCCGCGGCGTGTCGCTGTAGAGATTCATCAGCCGGGAGAGATTCACCGGGCCATTGGTGCGATAGACCTGCGTCTCGTCCAGCTCAAAGTTCACGCGCAGCCGCTCCACGATCTCATTGTCGGCATCGCGTTCAATCTCCAGCCGCACGGCATCGCCCTTGCGGCGATTGTGCAGCTCGCTGCGCACGGTTTCGAGCAGGTTGCGCGACTCTTCTTCCTGAAAGTAGAGATTGCTGTTGCGGGTGACGCGAAACGCGGCCTTCGACAGAATTTCATAGCCGCGATACATCGCCGCCGCATTGCGTTCGATGAGGTCGTGCAAAAAGATGTAGTCGATCGTGCCCCCGGCTGAGGGCAACTGCACCAGGCGCGGCAGCGCGCGCGGCACGGTCACTACTCCCAGCACGGGATCGCTGGTGGCCTTGCGCTTGCTGTGCAGCAGCAGCGCGATGCACAGCGCCTTGTTGAGCACGCGCGGAAATGGGTGCGCCGGATCAATGGTGATGGGCGTCAGCAGGGGATCGACCTCGCGCTGGTAGAACGCGTTCGCGGCCTCGCGCGCGGCTTCGTCCATCTCGTTCCAGCTCAGCACGCGAATGCCGTGCTCGCAAAGTGCTGGCACCAGTTGCTGCTTCCAGCAGCAGTACTGCTCGTCCACGTAGGCGTGCATCTGCCGGGTGAGCGTGTCCAGCGTTTCTTCCAGGGTGAAACCGTCGGCATCGGTCTCGTTGTAGCCGTCTTCAATGCGCTGCAGCATGCCGGCCACGCGAATCTCTACAAACTCATCCAGATTGCTGGCCGTGATGGCAAGAAATTTCACCCGCTCCAGCAGCGGATTGGCTTCATTCTCAGCTTCTTCGAGCACGCGCCGGTTGAAGCGCAGCCAGGATTCGTCCCGTCCAAAAAAGCGGCTCGTCAATGCAGGTTTTGTCTTCGTCATAGTTGCTTGTGTGCAGCCCGCTGCTCAGTAGATTGCTTCCAACTTCTTCATACCGCAGGCCATGGCCTTGCGATGTGAATCTCGCAACAAAGAAGCAGCAGACTCGTGGAGTTGGATGCCACGGTTGACTTGCCTAAACGTACAGCAGAGGATACAGAAAGGGAAAGGACCCAGAAAAACATGGCCAATCAGGATTGCATGGAGTCCGGCGGCGCCGGTGCTCTGCGGGCCGAACACACCGCGCTCGAACTCTTTCAACTGGCCTCTCTGCTGGTCGGCGAGCCGCAGTCGGCCGCGCGCCTGGTCGAGGAGACCGTGACATCGATGGAAATGGACCCCTGCGCCGCCCAGCCCGGCATGGAGCAGGCCGCCCGCGAAAAGCTTGCTGCTCACGCTTTGCTATGGATGCAGCAGCGCGATCCGGAATCCTTTGCCGTCACTGCGGAATCCGAGCCCGTCACCTCCTGCGTGGAAACCGACGACATGGAAGCCAGCGGCATCACCAGCGAGCGCCTCGCCCAGTTGCTGAGCGGCGCGCAACGGCAGGAGCTGCGCACCTGGCTGGATGGTCTGCCCCTCGCCGCCCGCGCCATCTTTGTGCAGCGCGCTGTGCTGGGCCGCGACAACCGCGCGACCGCCGAAGCCATGCAGGCCGCGGGTCAGGGCTGGACCCCGGATGCCGTCAGCCTGACCTTCCGCTCCGCTCTCTGTTCGCTGGCCAACCAGCTCGCGCATTCGGCCGCAAGCGCTACGGCCTGATCATTCTTGCGGAGCCTGCCTGCGCGGCAGGCTCCCGCAGGGCCCCTCCTGCCTTATTTGCGGCTCCGCTTCCGCCGCTCCCCGCAAAGTTCCAGTCTCTTTCACAAAAGTTTTTGCATTCTTCGCGGTGCACGGGCATCCAATTTGCGTATCGTAAAGTGCGTAAAACTTTCTGTGTTTGAAACAGGCTTTCATTAGTCTCTGTCTAACCAAGAGGAAACAGACTCAGTGTTTGAAGCTGGCAAAAGAAAAACGACCAGCGCTGCCGTGAGCTGCGTTTTGTTCGCCGCTGCTCTGGTGGCGGCCCCGCTGGCCCGGGGGCAGCAGCAGGGCAGCGGAGTCACCGCACCCCCGCCGCCCATTCAGGTCATCCAGCCCCAGATTGACAGCTCCACCTACAAGGGGAGCGCCTCCACCGGCAAGGTGACGCCAGGCGTGCTGCCGCTTTCGCTCGATGAAGCCATTCAGCGCGGGCTGCAGCATAATCTTGGCCTTTTGCTGACCACGCAGACGGCCACTACGGCGCGCGGCAATCAGCTCGATCAGTTGCAGTCGCTGCTGCCCACCGTGAAAGGCAAGCTCACAGAGGCCGTGCAGGAGTCTGACCTGCAGGCCGAGGGTCTGCGCGTGCCCGGTTTCCCGTCCATCATCGGGCCTTACGGCTACACCGATCTGCGCGGCACCTTTGAGTGGTCGCTGCTGAACCTCTCAGACCTTCAGAATTATCTGGCCACCAAGCATGACTTTGCGGCCTCAAAGCTCTCTGCCGAAGACGCGCGCAACATGGTCGTGCTGACGGTCGGCAATGCCTACCTGCTGGTCGTGGCCGACAAGGCCACCATCGCCGCCGATCAGGCCCAGGTGGCTACGGCCAAAGTCTCTCTCGATCAGGCCATCGACGAGCACAATGCGGGCACCACTCCGCGGCTCGATGTGCTGCGGGCCCGGGTGGACTACCAGACCGAAGAGCAGAATCTGATCTCCGCGCAAAATGCTTTTCAAAAGGACAAGATCGCGCTCGCCCGGGCTATTGGCCTGCCCTTGGAGCAGAAGTTTGCCGTGACTGACACGGTGCCCTACGCGCCGCTCGATCACATCCGTGAGGCCCAGGCCGTTCAGCAGGCGCTGGCCAACCGCAAAGACCTGCAGGCCATGCAGCAGAAGCTAGAGGCCGCCCGTCACGCGCGCACAGCCGCGACCGCTGAGCGCCTGCCCACGGTTAAGTTCAACGGTGATTACGGCGACATCGGCGTCAATCTGGCCCACTCTCACGGCACGGGCGATGCCACCGGCTCGCTCAACGTGCCAATCTTTGAGGAGTTCAAGCTGCGCGGCGACGCAAAGCAGGCTCAGGCGCAACTGGATCAGCAGCAGGACCAGCTCAGCAACCTGCGCGGACAGATCACCGCGGACGTCGATGACGCGCTACTCGACATGCAATCGTCTGAAAAGCAGGTCCAGGTGGCGCAAAGCAATGTATCGCTGGCCAAAGAGGCATTGAAAGAAGCGCAGGAGCGCTACAAAGCTGGCGTCTCTGACAACCTTGCGGTTTCGCAGGCGCAGCAGGCGCTGGCGCAGGCCGACGCGCAATATGTGAGCAGCCTTTATGCCCACAACGTCGCCAAACTTTCGCTGGCGCGCGCCATGGGCGTGGCTGACAGCAGCTACAAGACTTATCTGGGAGGCAAGTAAGTGGCGGACCAAAATCCCGAACAGAAAAATCCGCCGGCAGACGAGCAGCAGCTCGACAAGCCGGAGAATCTGCGCCCCAAGTCGCGCAAGCGCTACATCCTCTTCGGGGTGATCGCTATTGTTCTCATCGGAGGCGGCCTCTATTGGTGGCACTCCACGTTCTATGAGAACACCGACGACGCTCAGATCAATGGAAACATCATTGAAATCTCCTCGCGCATCACCGGTCACGTGCTCAATGTTGAGGTGCAGCAGAATCAGGCCGTGAAGAAGGGCGAGATTCTGGTGGAACTTGATCCCACCGACTACGAGACGGCCGTGCAACGGGACGAGGCCGATCTGGCCAGCGCCGAGGCTAATTACGAGGCCGCAACCGTCAACGTGCCCATCACGCATGTGAATACCAGCAGCTCGCTCAGTTCGGCGGATGCAAACGTGCTCGGCGCGAAGGACTCAGTGGCGCAGGCCGAGCGGCAGTTGCAGGCAGCCAGGGCCCAGGTGCTCTCTGCGCAGGCCAACTACACCAAGGCAAAGCTTGATCTCAAGCGCTACACTTCGCTGGTGCAGAAAGATGTCATCTCGCGTCAGCAATATGATGCCGCCGTGGCCACGGCCACCGCGGATCAGGCCGCCGTGCAGCAGGCCGAGGCCGATGTGCAGGCCTACCAGGCGGCCGTGAGTCTGTCGCACGCAAAGGTCGCACAGGCTGAGGCCTCTTACCGCACCGCCCAGACTGGCCCTCGTCAGGTTGCTATCCAAAAGGCCAAGGCCGATCAGGCCGCGGCGCAGGTCAAGCTGGCGCAGGCCAAGCTGCAGCAGGCCAAGCTCAACCTGAGCTACTGCATCATTCGCGCCCCGGAGTCGGGAATCGTGACTACCAAGAGCGTCGAGGTGGGGCAAAATGTGAGTGTCGGCCAGAACATGGCCACGCTCGTCTCGCTCAACAACGTGTGGGTGACGGCTAACTTCAAGGAGACGCAGCTGGACCACATGAAGGTCGGCCAGCCCGTCACGATCTCTGTCGATGCCTACGGCGGCAAGGAGTTTGACGGCAAGGTCAGTGAAATCGGCGGAGCCACCGGCTCCATGCTGAGCCTCTTTCCGCCCGAGAACGCGACCGGCAACTACGTCAAGGTGGTGCAGCGCATTCCGGTGCGCATTGACTTCACTAACCCAAACCAGGACAAGAACCACATGCTCCGCCCGGGCATGTCGGTCGAGCCCAAGGTGCGCATCAAGTAAGTTCTCGCCGTTGCGCCTTCAGCGCAGCGGCCATTCCCCCTAACCCGGCGTAGCCGGAACCAAAGAGGCCGTTGGTTATCATTTCTCGGTGGACATCGAATTGTTGACCGAGCGGTATGCGGCTCAGATATCGGGAGTGCTGAGCTGCTGGGACCGGGTGCTGATTTTTGGCACGCTGCCGAAGATTTGCTACGCCGGGGGAATGACCTCGTATCTTTACGAGCGGAAGGTGCGGATCTTCGACTACCCGCGCTTCGCCGAGCCGTTCCGCGATGAGCTGCGCGAGAACGCGGAGCAGTTGGCGGCCGAGGCCGGCATCGCAATCGAATTCATCCGCAAGCGGAACTTCCGCAAGGAAGACCGGGTGAAGGAAATTCTGGCCCGGCGCGGCGAGCATCCGGGACTGGTATGCATCTTGTCAGCCATGGAGCCCTGCTCGACGTATAAGCCCTGGCATGACAAGCAGACTGGCCGGACCTTCCTGAAGCCCGACGACGGCAAGTGCCTGCATTTCTACTTCTACTTGATCGATGAGGAGCTGGGGCTGTGCTACGTGCGGGTGCCGACCTGGCTGCCCTGCCGTCTGCAGATTTACTTCAACGGCCACAACTGGCTAGCCAGCTCGCTGCAGAAGCGAAAAATCGATTACCGGCTGATGGACAATGCCTTCGTCCACATCTCCGACTGGGCACGGGCGCAGCAGATCGCCGATGAGTTATCGATCCAACGGCTGCACCGCAGGCTGGACGTGTTCGCGCGTCGCTTCTGTCCCATTCATCGTTCCTTCGGCGTGGCCTATCACTGGAGCGTTGACCAGTGCGAATATGCGACCGACATCGTGTTCCGCAAACAGTCCGATCTCCAGCCTCTCTACGAGAACCTCAGCCGCACCGCCATTCACACCGTCAAGCCCGACAACATCGCCACCTTCCTGGGCAAGAAGCTCGTGCCACAGTTCGAGGGCGAGATGGGCAATCGCTTTAACACCCGCATCGAAGGAACGCGGATCAAACACACCATGGGGCCGGTCTCACTGAAACTCTACGACAAATTCGGCCTCATCCTGCGCATCGAAACCACGGTCAATGACCTGGCCTTTTTCAAGCACTACCGCGAGGTAGAACACCGCGACGGCTCACGGGAAACCAAATGGACTTCCATGCAGAAGACCATCTACAGCCTGCCCGCACTGCGTGAACTGCTGGCAGCCGCCAACCGCCGCTATCTGGAGTTCCTCTCCACCATCGAAGACCCCCGCAATGGCCGCGACAAACTCGACAAGCTGTCGCGACCGCAACGCCATGAAGGCCGCTCGTACCCCGGCTTCAACTTCTTCGACGCGGACGACGATGCCCTGTTCCGCGCCATCGCCCGCGGCGAGTTCAATATCAGCGGAGTCCAAAACAAAACCCTGCGCCGGTTCCTGTCGGGAAAGAACAGCGCCCAGGTGTCCAGACTGCTAAAACGCCTGCGCCTGCATGGCCTCATTCGAAAGGTCGCGCACGGTTACAAGTACTACCTGACTCCATTCGGCAAACAGGTCATAGCAACAGGCCTCAAGCTGCGCGAACTGGTCATCATCCCCCAACTTGCCTGCGGACAGGTTGCATAACTCAACAATTTTCTGCCCGTTTTGTGCAGAATCTTAATGGAGAGGTACTAAGAGACGCCCTCACTGGAGGGCGTCTCTTTATTGCGCTCATCTTTCCAACGGAGATGCTTTTCCTTTGGCTGCCCTTTGGGATTCCTCATTCTCCGGCTGCCCGAGAGCATGGGGCGCGTCTGTCTTTATCCATCTTTAATTCCGCCGAACCTTCCCGGTCTCTGGCATCATCTATCCAGCAGGCCCATTCTTGCCGGCAATTTCCGCCGCCGCGCCTGCTCTCGAGGATCGCATGCCATTTGCCCTTCATTTCTTTCTGCAGCACGCATACTCGATCCTGTTTTTCTGGGTGCTGGTTGAGCAGCTCGGGGTGCCCCTGCCGAGCACTCCCATTCTGCTTGCGGCGGGCACCCTTACCGCCACCCACCAGCTCGCATTACCCGCCGTCATCATCGTGGCCCTGGCCGGCAGTCTCATCAGCGACTCGCTCTGGTACTGGATGGGCAAGCGTTACGGCGGCCTCATGGTGCGCCTGCTCTGCCGCCTCTCGTTTGAGAGCACCGTTTGCGTTCGCAAGACTGAGGAGTACTTCACGCGTCGCGGCCCTGCTTCGCTGCTGGTATCAAAATTTATTCCCGGCCTCGGCACCGTCGCCGCGCCCATCGCCGGGCAGACTGGCATGAGCTTCCGCCGGTTCGTCTTTTTTGACGCGGGCGGCATCCTGCTCTGGACTCTCTCCGTCACGCTCGGCGGCCATTTCTTCGGTGATATTCTCAGGCGCCATCCAAATGCGCTCTCCTGGACCGGCCACTTCGCTCTGGGCCTCTTCCTGCTGCTCTTTGCCGGCTTTCTGGCGTGGCGATTCTTCAAGCAGCGCATGTTCCTGGCCGAGATTCGCATGGCGCGCATCTTCCCGGACGAGCTCAAGGCGCGGCTTGAGGAGGGCGACGATGTCATCATCGTCGATCTTCGCCATCCGCTCGACCTGCTGCCCGATCCGCGCACCCTGCCCGGCGCGCTGCGCCTTACCCCTGACAAGCTCATGGCGCAGTTAGAGCAGATTCCGCGTGACCGCGAAGTCATCCTCTTCTGTACCTGCCCGAGCGAGGCCACGGCCGCCAAAACAGCGCTGCAACTGCGCCGCGCGGGCATTCAGCGCGTGCGCCCGCTCTACGGCGGCTTCGATGAGTGGAAGAAGCGCGGCTATCCGCTGGTGGAAGGCAATGCCGATCTGGCACTGGAGTACGCCCGCGGCTGAGCTTTCCTGCTCGGCCTCTCCCCCCATCTGTGCTAACTTCGCTCCGGGAGGGCATACCACGTCTCATGGCATTCTCTGAGAGCTATCACTGCGACGTCTGCGGCAAAGACAAAAGCGACACCAGCACTGACTGGTGGCTCATGTGGACCGAGGACTTCGACCCTCCCGGTCCCAGCGCCATTCAGCCCTCCATGCGCCTCACCCGCTGGAACACCCTGCAGGCCCACGCGCCGGAGACGCGCCACCTCTGCGGCGCCACCTGCGTGCAGACACTTCTGAATCGCTGGATGAGCAGCACAAAAACTGCGACGCGCTGAACGCAAACTCACTCGCCCACTCATCCATCACCACGGCTCCGGCTACCATAGAAGCAGAGTTAACTGGGAGCAGACACCGTGGCCTACAACGACTTACGCGAGTGGATCAAAGCGCTGGACCGCGCCGGGGAACTGGTGCGCGTCCGCGAGAGCGTCAGCCCGATTCTTGAAATTGCTGAAATCACTGACCGCGCCTCCAAGGCAGGCCGCAAAGGCGGCGTAAAGGGCTACCAGCCTGGCGGCCCCGCCCTGCTGTTTGAGAAGGTCACTGATTACCCGGGCGCGCGCGTGCTCATCAACCAGTTCGGCAGCGAACGCCGCATGAAGCTGGCCCTCGAAGTCGATTCGCTCGATGAAATCGCCGGGCGCATTCGCGCGCTGCTGGAAATGAAGGCCCCCGAAGGCATCATGGAAAAGCTCAAGCTGCTGCCCATGCTGGCCGAGTTCGGCGCATTCTTTCCCAAGGTCATCAAGCCCAAAGACGCGGCCTGCAAAGAGGTCATTCATCGCGGGGACGATATCGACGTGCTGGAATTCCCGGTCCTGCAGTGCTGGCCCGGCGACGGAGGCCGCTACATCACTCTGCCCGGAGTCATCACGCGCGATCCCAAAACCGGACGCCGCAACATGGGCATGTATCGCATGCAGGTCTATGACGGCAAGACGACCGGCATGCACTGGCAGCGCCAGAAGAATGCCGCCGAGCATCTGCGCGAGCGCCTGCGCGCCGCCTCCGGCAGTGAATCCAGCACCCACGTCGATGTCATGGCAGAGACCGCTGGCGGCACCACCAATCTCACCTTCTCCAAGGTCACTGACGAGCGACTGGAAGTCGCAGTCGCCATCGGTGTCGATCCCGCGACGGCCTTCTCGGCCATCGTGCCCGCGCCGCCTGAGGTCGAAGAATTCCTCATCGCCGGCTTCCTGCGCCAGAAGCCCGTCGAGCTGGTCAAGTGCGAGACCGTCGATCTTGAAGTGCCAGCCCATGCCGAAATCATTCTCGAAGGCTTCGTCAACCTCACCGAGCTGCGCTCCGAGGGGCCCTTCGGCGACCACACCGGATTCTACACGCTGCCCGACGACTACCCGGTCTTCCACATCACGGCCATCACGCACCGCAAAGACCCCATCTACGCGGCCACCATCGTCGGCAAGCCGCCCATGGAAGACGCCTGGATGGGCAAGGCCGTCGAGCGCATCTTCCTGCCGCTCATGCGCCTCACCCTGCCTGAGATTGTCGATGTCAACCTGCCGCCCGACGGCGTCTTTCACAACCTCATGATCGTCTCCATCCGCAAGAGCTACGCGGGGCAGGCGCGCAAAGTCATGAATGGCATCTGGTCCATGGGCCAGGCCATGTTCACCAAGTGCATCATCGTCGTCGATGAAGATTGCGATGTGCAGGATCTCGGCGAGGTCACCCTGCGCGCGGCGAATAACATCGACCCCCAGCGCGACATCGAGTTCACCCTTGGCCCCATTGATTCGCTCGATCACGCCTCACGGCTGCCCAACTACGGCAGCAAGATGGGCATTGACGCCACCCGCAAGTGGGCCGCCGAAGGCTTCACGCGTCCCTGGCCTCCGATGATCGAAATGGACAAGGCCACCCGCGCCCGCGTCGACGCCATCTGGAAGAAGCTGGGCATCGACAAGTAACAGGACTCCAGCGGCTCCATACACTTCACTCTGAAGCGATGGAGCCGCGCACCATCCCCCTCATTGCATCCATCGCTGCACCAATTTCCAGGCTCCTCCGGTGCTCTCACGCAAATCCTTTTGCCGCTGTCTGCCCGAATCGCCGTGCCCTTTGTATACTGAATTCATGTCGATCGTTCGCAACGTCACGGGTATCGCCAAAGGCATGAGCATCACCTTCCGGGAGATGTTCCAACCCACCGAGGTCGAAAACTATCCCGACGGTCCCGGCCCGAGTCGCGGCGCCATGCTTCAGGAGCGTTTTCGCGGCGCTCACGTACTGCAGCGCGATGAAAACGGCCTGGAAAAGTGTGTCGCCTGCTTCCTGTGCGCGGCAGCCTGCCCCTCCAACTGCATTTACATTGAGGCGGCGGACAATACCGAAGAGCAGCGCATCTCCAGCGCCGAGCGTTACGCCAAGGTCTACAACATTGATTACAACCGCTGCATCTTCTGCGGTTACTGCGTCGAGGCCTGCCCCACCGACGCCATCACGCACGGCCATGGCTTTGAGCTGGCCAGCATGCATGCCACCAACATGATCATGCGCAAAGAAGACATGCTGGTGCAGTTGCAGACCGGTCAGCGCCCTCTCGCCGAGTCCGCGCGCTAGTTTTAGATACAAAAATCACGTTCAAGAGCCGGGGCTTGATGTCCCGGCTCTTGTTTTTGATCCTTCGCCATACCGTTCGCACATCTGTTGCGCTTGTAAAGCATTCCGAAATAAAGACTTGTCCCAATCCGGGAAACGAAAGGAATCGTTTTCCCGAAGTGGTGGTTACCAAAGGCCAGTGTCCCACGGAGACCTTGTCTCCCACTCTACTCCGCAATAAAACAGAATCAGCAATAACGCAGATCTGGGGAACGGGGCTGGCGATTCGATCGCAGCCCCTATTTTTTTACTTTTTTCGTTGCTTTTCCGGCTCTTTTCAACCCGGCGGCCCTGAAGTGCATCTATCTTCACGGTAGACAGATGGAGGGCTTGAACCGGACCGCAGTCCCTGAAAAGGGGGTCCCGGTCATTGCCACTTCCTCGGAACTGGGGTTATTGATCAATGAAAAAAATTCTCGCTCTTGTTTGCGTTGCTGGCCTTTCAGCGCCTGCGTTTGCAGCGACTAATATGGCAACTCTGAATGCCCGGCTGGAGGCAGCCCGGACCACCATTCAGCAGATTGAAGCCACTCCCGACCATTCGATTCCGATGCAGATCACCGAAAACGCCACCTGCGTAGGCGTGGTCCCAGGCCTCATCAAGGGAGCCTTTATTCTCGGTGGCGAACGGGGCCAGGGTGTGGTGACCTGCCGCACCGGGCACGGCTGGAGCGCTCCCGTATTCATTCAGATGACGGGCGCTTCCTGGGGCCTGCAGATCGGTGGCCAGAGCACTGATCTGGTCCTTGTGGCCGTCAATCAGAAGGGCTTCCAGGACCTCATCAACAGCAAGTTCAAGATTGGCGCGGGTGCTTCAGCGGCCGCCGGCCCTGTGGGCCGCAACGCTCAGATGGCCACCAACTGGAAGATGCAGTCTGAGCTGCTCACCTGGTCGCGCAGCAAAGGGCTCTTTGCTGGTATCGACCTGAACGGCACGGTTGTCGCGCAGAATCAGGATGCGGACAACCTCTTCTATCACAGCCACCACACGCCCGATCAGATTCTCAAGGGCGAGGTGCTGCCTCCGGCCTCTGCGCGTCCGTTCCTGCGCACCGTTGCGCAGTACTTCCGCACCAGCACAGCACACTAATCTACCTCCGCAATCTCTCCTCAAGCCGCGGTTCCTTCAAGGGGCCGCGGTCTTTTCTTGGATTTAAAAGCCGCCTTATCCCTGCGTAACACCCCATCTATTCAGGCTCCATCCAGCCCGGCCCATGTACACTACCCTCTGTCTCCGTGGCCAGATCGCAACCGGACCGCGGACTCGTAACCACACATGAGAATCAAGCTGGAATTTTGCGCCGTCTGGGCGCTCGTAACCCTTCTGCGTATCCTCCCGCGTCCTCTCGCCCGTATGGTGGGCGCAGGCATCGGCGCCGTGGCCTGGTTTTCGCTCGCCCGCCTGCGGCGAACCGGCTTGCGCAATCTGGAGCTGGCTTTTCCCGCCTGGCCGCTCGCCCGCCGCTCGGCCACTTTGCGCGAACTTTACCGCAATCTCGGCTGGCATCTTGCCGAGTTCTGCCAGATGTCCGGCTATACGCGCCAGAACACGCAGCCAATCCTGCGTTATGAGGGCCTCGAGCATTACCTCGCCGCCCGCGAACGCGGTCAGGGGGTGCTGATCGTCACCGGCCACCTCGGGGCCTGGGAGCTATCGAGCTACTGGCACTCCCTCATGGGCTACCCCATGAGCATGGTCATCCGCCGCCTCGACAATCCTCTGGTCGACCGCTTCGTCAACCGCATCCGTTGTCTGCATGGCAATCGCGTGCTGCACAAGGACAACTTCGCGCGCGGCCTCATCGCCGCCATGCGCCATGGCGAAACCGTCGGCATCCTGATGGATACCAACATGACGCCTCCGCAGGGCGTCTTTGTGCCCTATTTTGGCCACATGGCCTGTACCGGCTCGGGGCTTGCCCGCGTCGCCCAGAAGACGGGTGCGGCCGTCCTGCCGGGCTTCCTGCTCTGGGAGGCCGCCGAAAAGAAGTACGTCCTGCACTTCGGCCCTGAAATTCCGATCCTCCGCACCGGCAACGAAGAGGCCGACGCCATCGCCAACACCGCTCGCTTCACCGCGGCCATTGAGGACTACGTGCGCCGCTATCCCAGCCAGTGGCTCTGGGTGCATCGCCGCTGGAAGACCCGTCCCGCCGGCGAGCCGCCCATTTATTAACCAGGACGCTTCCGCATACAGGCTCGGCTCCAGCAAATCCTCGCCGCTCCCCAGCCACCGGCTGGCCTAAACTGAGAGAGATGAAACTCTCCGAGCTGGCCCTCGCCCTCGAAGCCGAACTCCGCCCGGCCTCTTATGCGGACCTCGAAGTGCATGCCGTCGCCAGCCCTCGCACGGCCGTCGCTGGCAAGGGCCTGCTGGTTTTCGCCGAAGACGATGCTTCGCTCCAGGCAGCGCTGGCCTCGCATGCGGCGGCTATCCTTACGCGGCCCACACTCGCGGGCGATGCCACGCCTAACCGGCCGCTCTTGCTCACGCGGCATCCCAAGCTGGCCTTCGCCCGCGCAGCCCGTCTTCTTCAGCCGCCGCCCCCGTACACAGGGGTGGATTCCACGGCGAGCGTACACCCCACGGCACAGCTTGGCAGGGAAGTCTCCGTAGGCCCCTGCGCGGTGATTGCCGCTCATGCCGTGCTCGGGGATCGTACCCGCATTGAGGCTGGCGCCGTCCTCGGCGAAGGTGTCCGCATCGGCGCGGACTGCCGCATTCACCCCCGCGCCGTCCTCTATCCGGGCGTCACCCTGGGCGACCGCGTCATCGTGCATGCCGGGGCCGTGCTCGGCGCCGACGGCTTCGGTTATGTCCGGGACAATGCCACAGGGGCCTACCTCCAGTTCCCGCAGCAGGGAACGCTCGTGCTCGAAGACGATGTGGAGATCGGCGCCAATACCACCATCGACCGGGGAGCCCTCGAAGAGACCCGCATCGAGCGCGGCACGAAGATCGACAATCTCGTGCATCTCGGCCATAACGTGCGCGTGGGCCCCAATGTGGTCATCGCGGCGCAAACCGGAGTTTCGGGCTCCAGCAGCATTGGCGCCGGGGCCGTGGTGGGTGGCCAGGTCGGCATGGGCGACCATGCATCTATCGGAGAAGGCGTCATCGTCGGCTCGCAGGGCGGCATTCTGCCGCACAAACATCTGCGTGGCCCAGGTACTGTGTTTTGGGGCACTCCCGCCAAACCTTTAAAGCAGTACTTGAAGGAGCTGGCCCACCTCGCACGCCTCGCCAGGCGTCACAACGCGGGGGAATAGCGTCATGGCCATCGTCGTCGTCGGCGGCCACTCCCGCAACATCGGCAAGACCTCAGTCGTCGCCAACCTCATCGCCGCGATGCCTGAGCGGCAATGGACCGCCGTCAAAATCACCCAGTACGGCCACGGCTTCTGCACCGCCAACGGGGAGCCCTGTGAATGCCAGACAGCCGATCACGCCCTGGCCATCACCGTCGAGCGTGATCCCGGCTCTGGCACCGATACCAGCCGGTTTCTCGCTGCGGGAGCCGCCCGCGTCCTCTGGGTGCGCACGCGCATCGGGCATCTCGCCGAGGCCATGCCGCGCCTGCGTCAGGAACTCGCCCAGGCCCCGAACGCCATCCTCGAATCGAACAGCGTTCTCCAATTTCTGCGTCCGGATCTTTACCTGACGGTTCTGGATCGCTCCACGGCGGACTTCAAAGACTCCGCGCGCCGCTACCTCGACCGTGCCGATGCCATTCTGCTCAACGACGCCGGCCGCGAATTGGCTCCCCAATGGCAAGGCATCTCCGCGAAGCTGCTCGCGGGCAAGCCGCAGCTTCCTGTCGCCGCCCCCGGCTTCCATAATGCTGATTTAATTCATTTTGTCCGCGAAAACCTCAAGTAGCGCTTGAAGAGTGCAGGGCTGCACTTTCATGCTCATGAGAGGGCGTCAGTAAGCCTGCAGCGGTTCAATGGGCAGGCGCACCTGAAAGCACGTCGAGCCCGGCTCTGAGGTCACCGTCACAAAGCCCCGATGACGCCGCACAATCCGCTGGACTGTGTCGAGTCCCAGTCCCAGGCCTTCTCCCGGAGCCTTCGTCGAGAAAAAGGGCTCAAATATCCGGTCCTGAATCTCGGGTGCGATTCCGGGTCCGTCGTCCTGAATTTCCACAACGACCGACTCACCCTCGCGCTTCACATTCAGCCGGATACATCCCTCTCCATGGGTGGCATCCAGCGCGTTCTCGAGTATCGCCGTCCACACCTGGTTCAACTCGCTGCCATAAGCCGAAATGCGCGGCAGTGCTGGCTGAAAGTTGCGCTCGATCGATGTGCGGCCCAGCCGCGACTGCATCATCGTCAACGTCGTCTCCAGCGACTGGGGCACATCCACATCCTGAATCGGTGCCTGATCCATGTAGGAGTAATCTTTGATCGCCGCAATCAGATCAAAGATGCGCGCCGTCGAGTCCACCATGGCCTGCGCCATGCGCTCGGTGCGCCGTGAGGAGGCAAACTGCCCAAGCACAATCGACAGGGAAGTATGCCCCATCAACCCGTCCAGCTCTTCCAGGTCCGCAACGGTAACCCGCGCCTCGCACAGGTCCGGGCAGATCTTCCAGGCATCCTCAATGGAGCGCGCCTGCAGCCAGTTGAAAAGCTCTTCTTCTTCCACGGTCGAAGGTTCGCCCTTCGATACCTGGGCGCGCTCCACAATCGCGCGCTGCCATCCATGCAGCGCCTTCAGCCGCCCCTCATCCATGCACAAGCTGCCGAGGTCAAATTTATGCCGCCCATAGACCTTCAGCTCACTCAGCAGACCCGCTGCCGAGCGTTGCGCGGCCGAGGCCGGATTATTCAGCTCATGCGCCAGATTGGCCGCCAGCTTGCCCAGCGCCGCCAGCTTTTCTGCCTGCTGCTCCAGGCGCGTCACCTCGCGCGCGCGATCCACCAGCACTGAGACCGAGCGCTGTACCATCGAGGGCACGGCACGAATCATTTCATCAAACATCTCACGCGGATACTGCAGCGCCCACACATCCGAGGTCGCCTGTCCGCGCCCGCCATAGGTCTTCATGCGCGAGAAAGGCAACAGCCCGGTAATCTGCCCGGCCCGCCCAATAAATATGGCCATGGGGCCGTTATGGTCCCGATGCACCTGAATCTCGCCCTGCAGCAGAATCGTCATCGCGTCGGCTGTCTCACCGGCGCGAAATAGAATAGAGCCCGCGCGCGCGCAGCGTTCCAGGCCGTTCTCCGCTAGCCACAGATATTCTTCCTCGCTCATGCCTTGCAGCGCGCTCACACGCTTCAACGCGGCGACCAGCTCCGGCACCGGCGTGGGGTCCACCGGCACGAACTCAGGCATGGGAATGGAGGAGACCTGCATGGTGCGATGTTAACCGATGCCGTGCCCTGCCGCGACGAATCCGCTGGGAACTGCTTGGTATGACACGCAAAAGGATTTGTTGACGCAGTAAACGGGGAATGCCTTGATGGCGAGGGATTTTTCATCCTGCCGGAAAATTCGCGCCGTCTCCGCCGCGCTCCTTATGGAGTCAGTTTGCGCCCCGGCGCACCTCTTCGAGCTTGCGCCTCGGCATGGTGTCAATCAGCGCATTCAGCTCGCCTGTGGCGATGGGCACATCCCGCACCAGCTTGGGCTTGCCGTCTTCGCCCAGCAGCATCACCTCAAAGCGGTTCTCGGGAACATGAAACTTCTGCCGCACGGCCTTCATCTGGTTTTCCGCTAGCAGCGTCCACGGCGCGTCGAGCGGCGTGGGCACATGCTTCGCGTGAGGAACGATGGGCGTGAACAGCACAAAACGGTCCATCATGTCATCCGCATCGGCGTCGAGCATCTGTTCCTGCTTCTTCAGGCGTGCATCCGTGTCAGAGGGGCTGAAGACCAGCAGCGGACGCCAGCAATCCTTCATCTCAGCCAGATTGGCAGGCTGCACCTTGCAACTCAGCATGGCCTGCGCACGCAATACTGAAGGACACAAAACAGAACCAAAGGAAAAAAGCGCCAGCGCTACGGCCGCGCACTTCGAAAGCCTCATATATTTACTATTCCAACAAAAAGAGAAGGCAGCGGTCGAACGCTGCCCTTACATCATCAATCGATGCTGTTCAGGAAAGGAAAGTTGTATCCAGGGTGTCCCAGGTCCGTGAGTCCAGACCTGGGACGGCCCGTCCTACGCTTGCTTCGGCTTGGCCCCGGCAGGCTGCGGGTAGCCATCCTTCACCGTCACCGGATCGAGGAAGGGCATCGCCGCGCGCAGCTTTTCGCCCACCGTCTCAATCGGGTGCTTGGCTTCCTGAGCGCGAATCGCGTCCAGATCCTTGCGGCCCGTCTTGTTCTCTTCAATCCAGCGCTTGGCAAAGGTGCCGTCCTGAATATCGGTCAGCAGCTTCTTCATCGCCGCGCGCGTCTCATCGGTCACAATGCGCGGGCCGGCCACGTAGTCGCCCCACTCGGCCGTGTCCGAGATGGAGTAGCGCATGTACGCCAGGCCGCCGCGATACATCAGGTCCACAATCAGCTTCAGCTCATGCAGGCACTCAAAGTAGGCCACCTCGGGCTGATAGCCGGCATTCACCAGCGTCTCAAAGCCTGCCTTCACCAGCGCGGCGGTGCCGCCGCAGAGCACAGCCTGCTCGCCAAAGAGATCGGTTTCGGTCTCTTCCTTGAAGGTCGTCTCCAGCACGCCCGCGCGAGTGCAGCCAATCCCTTTGGCGTAGGAGAGTGCCAGCGCCAGCGCCTGTCCTGATGCATCCTGATAAACGGCCACCAGGCCCGGCGTTCCGCCGCCTTCCACAAACACCTCGCGCACGCGGTGTCCCGGAGCCTTCGGAGCCACCAGCGACACATCCACGTCCTCCGGGGGCTGAATCGCGTCATAGCGAATGTTGAACCCATGCGCGAACATCAGCGTCTTGCCGGCCTTCAGATGGGGCGCAATCGACTCCTCATAGATCGCGGCCTGCGCCGTGTCCGGAGCCAGAATCATGATCACATCGGCCCACGCCGCCACCTCGGCGACAGTGCCCGTTTCCAGGCCAGCCTTCTTTGCCTTCTCAATCGAGCGGCTGTTAGGCGCGAGTCCCACGCGCACTTCCACCCCGGAGTCCTTCAGGCCGAGCGCGTGCGCGTGCCCCTGCGAGCCGTAACCGATAATGGCCACCTTCTTCTGTTGAATGAGCGCCAGGTCGGCATCGTGATCGTAATAAGTCTTCGCCATGAGTCGTATTTTCCTCTTTTTTAGTTACAAATACTCTTCGGGTGCCCCACATCTCGGCTTTGAGATGTGGGAATAACAATCTCTCTGGGGTGCCCCATGCAAGCCCGGTGTTGGCTTGCGTGGGGTAGTTGCATCACTTCTCTCGGGTGCCCCAGGTCCGTGTGTTCGGACCTGGGAAGGCCTCCCGCTACTCCTCGCCCATCGGCAGCGGCAATTCTTCTTCCTCCGCCAGTCCCTCATTCGCGCCGCCATCGCTCTTGCGTTCAGCGCCATCGGTATCCATCCCCGCCAGCCGCATCGCTTCAAGCACGCGGCTGGTGTGCTGGCCGCGCCGCATCACCATGCGGCCAGTGCGCGCCACTTCAAGAATCTGGTCGCCGCTCTCGGTCAGCACCTGAATCAGCCCTTCAATCTTGCTCTCTACTCCCGTCAGCTCGATCATCAGCGACTCGGGCGCAAGATCGACAATGCGCGCGCGAAAGACCTCGGCCAGCTCAAAGATGTGCGAGCGCGTCTGCACATTGGCCGCCACCTTGATCAGCGCCAGCTCGCGCGTCACGCAGGAGAGCTGCCCCAGGTCATCCACTTCGAGCACGTTCTCGAGCTTGTAGAGGCTCGCCATGATGCGATGGCCCGCCGTCGGCGACGCCTCGGCCACAATCGTGATGCGCGAAACATCGGCACGTTCTGAGCGGCCCACCGTGAGCGAAACAATATTGATATTCAACCGGCGGAACAATGATGCCACGCGCGTCAGCACGCCCGGTTTGTCTTCGACGAGTGCAACAAATGTGTGCAACATACAAGCCTCTTGCGAAAAGTGAGTGCAGCGTTACAACTTTGCGAGCCGTCTGGAAGAAAGCCGTCAGCGATAAACCAGTCAGCCGAGGTGCAGGCAGTCGAGCAACAAAACTGGCTGCTGGCCGCTTTTCCCCTGGCCGTCTCGTGCCTGGCGGCTTCTTCCTACTGCTCCTCCGCCGTCTCCACCAGCGGGTTGTGCTCTGGCCGGCGAATCATCTCATGCAGCGCCGCGCCCGTGGGAATCATCGGGTACACCGAATCTTCCTTCTCCACCATAAAGTTGATCAGGAACGGAGCCTTCGTCTTTCGCGCTTCTTCCACGGTAGGCACCACTTCGGGCCGCGACTTCACCGCCGCGCCGCGAATGCCATGCGCCTCGGCCAGCTTCACAAAGTCCGGGCTCAGAATTGGCGATGATTCGTAATTCTTCTCATAGAAGAACTCCTGCCACTGCCGCACCATGCCGAGATAGCCGTTGTTGATCACCGCGATGTTCAGGTCCACATTCTCCTGCGCGGCGGTGGAAAGCTCGGCGGCCGTCATCTGAAAGCCGCCATCGCCGGCCACCACCCACACCTCGCGCTCGGGGCAGGCAATCTTCGCGCCAATCGCCGCGGGCAGGGCAAAGCCCATCGTGCCGAGGCCGCCGGATGTAATCAGCGTGCGCGGCTCATCGTGCTTGTAGTACTGCGCCTCCCACATCTGGTGCTGGCCCACATCGGTCACGACAATCGCCTTGCCATCGGTCACGCGCCAGATGTCATGAATCACATGCGCCGCATACAGGTGTCCGTTGTCTGGAATGTTCGTAATGTCGCGCACCGCCGCGCTGCCCTTGCTTGCGGCAATCTCGCGCAGCCATGGCGAGTCTTTACGTGCCGCCAGCCTCGGCAGCAACTGCTCCAGCACCTCGGCCAGGTCGCCAATCAGCGCCACATCGGCCTTTACATTCTTGTTGATCTCTGACGGATCGATCTCGATGTGAATCTTCTTCGCATTCGGCGCATACGTCGCCAGAGTGCCCGTCACGCGGTCATCAAAGCGCATGCCGCAGGCAATCAGCAGATCCGCTTTCTGAATCGCCTCATTCACCCACGACTCGCCATGCATGCCCATCATGCCCAGCGAGAGAGGATGCGTCGCCGGAAATCCGCCCAGCCCCAGCAGCGTCTGCGCCACCGGAATCTGCATGCGCTCGGCCAGCGTGCGCACCTGCTCCTCAGCGCCCGACTGCAGCACGCCGTGCCCGGCCAGAATCACAGGCCGCTTCGCATTGCGAATCAGCTCTGTTGCCTGTGCGACCGCGTCGTCTTCCACGCGCCGCATCGGATGATGCCGCCGCGCTTCAGCCGCCGCCGCCTCAAAGTCGTAGTCCGCCACGGCCTGCTGCGCATCCTTCGTGATGTCGAGCAGCACCGGCCCGGGCCGCCCTGAGCTCGCGATCACAAAAGCCTCGCGCAGCGCCGGAGCAATATCTTCCGCGCGCGTGATCAGGTAGCTGTGCTTGGTCACCGGCAGCGTCACGCCCGTGATGTCCACTTCCTGAAAGGCATCCGAGCCCAGCACCTTGCTCGAAACCTGGCCGCTAATGCATACCAGGGGAATCGAGTCGAGCATCGCCGTCGCCAGCCCCGTCACCATGTTGGTCGCGCCCGGGCCGCTCGTGGCCACCGCGACGCCCACCTTGCCCGAGGCGCGCGCATAGCCATCGGCCATGTGCACCGCGCCCTGCTCGTGCCGCACCAGCACATGCCGGATAGGGAACTTCCTGAGCGCGTCATACACCGGCAGAATCGCTCCGCCCGGATACCCGAAGACCGTATCCACGCCCTCGCCCGCCAGCACCGCCCACAGAATCTCCGCGCCCGTCAGCCGGGCGGACTGCTGCTGCGTCTCCGCCGCCGCTGTCTTCTGCTCATGCGCCGCATCCACCTTCTTGCGGCTTGAAATCGCAGGTTCCTTTGCCTCGCGCATCAATCTCTCTCCTCAATCCTCGCGTCTACAGACCCTTGTCTTGAGTCCTGCACTTCGTAAAAAATGTTGTCATCCCGACCGAAGCGCAGCGAAGTGGAGGGACCTGTACTTTCCGCTCCCTCTGCAACGCTGAACTCCCCTCAAGGCCATTCAATCCCGTTGTCGGCTTGAATGGGTGAACTCTGATCGGGGTGCCCCGGGTCCGAACACACGGACTCGGGACGGCCAGTCCCTAGTTCGTCACCGCGCCCCGCGCCGCCGACGACACCGTATCCACATACTTCTTGAAGACACCCCGAGAAAAATGCGGCGCAGGTTCCTTCCAGTCCTTCAGGCGTTCCTCAATTTGTGCGTCTGTCAGTTCCACATCGAGCCTGCGGTTTGGAATATCGAAGTGAATCATGTCGCCGTCGCGCACCGCGGCAATCGGCCCGCGCACCGCGGCTTCAGGAGACACATGGCCCGCCATCAACCCGCGTGTCGCGCCCGAGAAGCGCCCATCCGTCAGCAGAGCCACCGTCTCGCTCAGGGCCGGAATGCCGGCAATCGCCGCCGTCACGCCCAGCATCTCGCGCATGCCCGGACCACCCTTCGGCCCCTCATAGCGAATCACCATCACGTCATCGGGCTGAATGCTGCCGTTCTCCACCGCCGCAAACGCATCCTGCTCGCGATCAAACACCCGCGCCGGCCCGCGATGCGTGAGGCGGCTATGCCCCGCCACCTTGATCACGCAACCCTCAGGAGCAAGATTGCCCTTGAGAATCACCAGGCCGCCCTTGGGTTTCAGCGCATTTGTAGCTGGAAAGATTACTTTTTGTCCCGGCTCTTCCACCGCCAGCGCAGCCTCTTCAGCCAGCGTGCGCCCGCTCGCATTAAGGCAGTCGCTGTGGATATACCCGCCCTCAATCAGGCGCTTCGCCAGCAACCGGCTGCCGCCCGCTTTCTGGTAATCCGCGGCCACATACTTGCCTCCCGGCTTCATGTCGCAGAGCAGGGGAGTCTTCTCGCTGATGCGGTCGAAATCATCAATCGACAGGGCGATGCCGCGCTCATGCGCAATCGCCAGAAAGTGCAGCACAGCATTCGTCGAACCGCCAGAGGCCGCCACGCTGGCAATCGCATTTTCAAGCGACTCCTTCGTGATCAACTGGCTCGGACGCAGATCGCGCTTCGCCAACTCCAGCACCAGCTTTCCGGCTTCTTTCGCACTCGCCAGCTTCTCAGGCAAGAACGCCGGCACGCCAGAGAGCGACATCGGCGAAATGCCCATAAACTCGCAGGCCATCGCCATCGTGTTCGCCGTGAACTGCCCGCCGCACGCGCCCGCTCCCGGGCACGCATTCGCTTCCACTGCCTCCAGGCCCGCGTCATCCAGCTTGCCTGCGGCATGCGAGCCCACGGCCTCGAATACATCCTGCACCGTGAGGTCCTTGCCGTTCAGGTGTCCCGGCGCAATCGAGCCGCCATACAGCATCAGCCCCGGCACATCGAGCCGTGCCAGCGCCATCACGGTGCCCGGCAGATTTTTGTCGCAGCCCGCAATGCACACCAGGCCGTCAAACAGGTTGCCGCGCGTGACCAGTTCAATCGAGTCGGCAATCACTTCGCGGCTCACCAGCGAGGCCTTCATGCCCTCGGTGCCCATCGTGATGCCATCTGAAATCGTCACCGTGTTGAACTCCATCGGCGTGCCGCCCGCTTCGCGAATGCCTTGCTTCACGGCCTCGGCAATCTGCCGCAGGTGAAAGTTGCAGGGGCCAATCTCGGTCCACGTATTCGCAATGCCGATAATGGGCTTGCGCAGGTCATCGCGGGTAAAGCCAATCGCGCGCAACATGGCGCGCGCGGGGGCGCGGTTCGGCCCTTCCGTAAGGGCCACACTGTTCTTCTTCGCCGATTCGTTCTGTTCGCTGCTCATTCTGTATCTTTCCCGGTTACGAGTATGTCTTTAAGAAGCGGATATCCCATTCAAGCCGGTGTTGGCTTGAGTGGGATGCTGTTAGGTGCCTATCCTTCCCCTCGGGAAGGATGAACGGACAAACTACCCCTGCGCCGAAGGCGCGTCCGCCTGGACGGCCAGTCCACGAGGAGCCAGCCAGAACTTCCGGTCATGCTCTTTCTCAAAAGCATCCAGCTTGTCCTGGTAGCGCATCGTCAGCCCAATGTCGTCCAGCCCTTCCAGCAGGCAATAGCGCCGGAAGGCATCGATCTCAAAGCTCGCCGAGAATCCCTGCCCATCCTTCACCGTCTGGTCTTCGAGCGAAACCGTCAGCGCATAGCCCTCGGTTTTCTTCGCCCGTTCCAGCAGCGTATTGACGTCACCCTCCGACAGCTTCACCAGCAGAATGCCGTTCTTGCCCGCATTCGAGTGAAAGATATCGGCAAACGATGACGAAATGACGCAGCGAAATCCAAAGTCGCCGAGCGCCCATGCCGCATGCTCGCGCGAAGAGCCGCAGCCGAAGTTCTTGTTCGCCACCAGAATCTGTGCGCCCTTGTAGCGCGGCTGGTTCAGCTCAAATGCCGGGTCCTGCCGCCAGTCAAAAAATAGAAACTCCCCGTAGCCGGTGCGCTCAATGCGCTTCAAAAACTGCTTGGGAATAATCTGGTCAGTGTCCACATTGACGCGATCGAGCGGCGTCACCGTCGAGTGCAGAGTACGAAACGGTTGCATCAGGCCAGCACCTCCTCGCCCTTGAATTCCCACGTTCTGATGTCAGAGAAGTGTCCGGTAATCGCTGCCGCGGCCGCCATCATCGGGCTTACCAGGTGCGTGCGTCCGCCGCGTCCCTGGCGTCCTTCAAAGTTGCGGTTGCTCGTCGAGGCGCAGCGTTCGCCCGGCGTCAAAATGTCAGGATTCATCCCCAGGCACATCGAGCATCCCGGCTCGCGCCACTCAAAGCCCGCCTCGCGGAAAATCCTGTCCAGTCCCTCCCGCTCAGCCTGCTCCTTCACGCGATGCGACCCCGGCACCACCATCGCGCGCACCTTCTCGTTCACGCGATATCCAGTCACCACCTTCGCCGCCGCGCGCAAGTCTTCAATGCGCGAGTTCGTGCAGGAGCCAATGAAGACCACATCAATCGCCACTTCTTCCATCGGCGTGCCCGGCTTGAGCCCCATGTACTCGAGCGCTCGCTCAATGCCGCGCTGGTCGGCCTCGCTCGCTGCCGTCTCCGGCCCCGGAATCTCACCCGTAATCGGAATCACCATTCCGGGATTCGTGCCCCACGTCACATAAGGCGTCAGCTCAATCGCCGGAATCACCAGTTCGCGATCAAACGTCGCGCCCTCATCCGTCTTCAGCTCGCTCCACGCGGCCACGGCCTCATCCCAGGCCTTGCCACGGGGCGAGTACTCACGGTCCTTCAGGTACGCAAACGTCGTCTCATCGGGAGCGATCATGCCCGCGCGCGCGCCTGCTTCAATGCTCATGTTGCAGACCGTCATGCGGCCTTCCATCGAGAGCGAGCGAATCGCCGATCCCGCATACTCAATCACGTAGCCGGTCGCGCCATCGGTGCCAATGCGGCCAATGATGCCGAGCACAATGTCCTTGGCGGTCACGCCCTCGGGCAGCTCGCCTTCGACCGAAATGCGAAAGGTCTTCGGGCGGCCCTGCGGCAGGCACTGGGTCGCCATCACATGCTCAACTTCTGAGGTGCCAATGCCAAACGCCAGCGCGCCAAATGCGCCATGCGTCGAGGTGTGCGAGTCGCCGCACACAATCGTCATGCCCGGCTTCGTCAACCCCAGCTCCGGCCCAATCACATGCACAATGCCTTGCTCGCGCGACTGCACGTCAAACAGTTCCACGCCAAACTCGGCGCAGTTGCGGCGCAGCGCATCGATCTGCCGCGCGGCAATCTCGTCTTTGATGATCAGCCGGTCGGCGGCAATCGTTGGAACGTTATGGTCCACAGTGGCCACCGTGCGATCGGGCCGCCGCAGCTTGCGTCCCGTCATGCGCAGCCCGTCAAAGGCCTGCGGCGAGGTCACCTCATGCACCAGGTGCAAATCAATGTAGAGCAGCGCCGGTTCATTGGCCGGCTCCGCCACCAGATGCTGCTCCCATACTTTTTCAAACAGTGTCTTTGCCATCACGCTCACTTCACTTCAAAAATGCTTGCTTCTGAAAAATAGGCTCCGCTCAGTCACAACCGTTGTCATCCCGACCGGAGCGCAGCGAAGTGGAGGGACCTGCATTTTCTCCTCTCCACTACCCTCAGGTGGTGCCCCATGCAAGCCTGTTGTTCGCTTGCATGGGGCCGTTCCTTGATTGCGGGTGTGCGGGTGCCCCGGGTCCGTTTTTTCGGACCCGGGATTCCCTAAACCGCGTGCAGCGCCTGATTCCGGTCAATCCGCTCGCAGAGTGTGCGATACACCTGCTTGCCCATTTCCTTGGTAGAGAGCACATTCTGCTGCTGCCCCCGCGCCAGATCGGGCGTGCGGTAACCCTCCATCAGCACCGACTTCACGGCCTCTTCCACCGCGAGCGCATCCTGCTCCAGACCCGCCGAGTGCCGCAGCAGCATCGCCGCCGTCAAAATCGCGCCCAGCGGATTCGCCAGTCCCTTGCCCGCAATGTCCGGCGCCGAGCCATGCACCGGCTCATACAGGTTCACCTGGCCGCCAATCGTCGCCGAGGGCAGCATGCCGAGCGAGCCCGTGATCACCGCTGCCTCATCTGAAAGAATGTCGCCAAAGAGGTTCTCCGTCAGCACCACGTCAAAGTTGCGCGGCGTATTCATCAGGTGCATCGAGCAGGCGTCCACATACTGGTGTTCCAGCGTCACGTCAGGATACTGCTGGGCTACCTCGGTGACGGTGGCGCGCCAGAGCTGCGAAACCTCAAGCACGTTGGCCTTGTCCACTGACGTCAGCTTCTTGCGCCGCTTCGACGCCAACTCAAAGGCAATGCGCGCCACGCGAATCACCTCTTCGCGCGTATACCGCATCGTGTTCCATGCCGAGCCTGCCTCGCGATCCCACGCGCGCGGCTCGCCAAAATAAAGGCCGCCCAGCAGCTCGCGCACAAACAGAATGTCCGCGCCGTCCACCACCTCGGGCCGCAGCGGCGAGTTCTGCGTCAGCGCCGAATACGCAAACGAGGGCCGCAGATTCGCAAAGCCGCCCAGCGCCTGCCGCAACTGCAGCAGACCCGCTTCTGGCCGGCGATCCGGGGGCAGGGAATTGAACTCATTGCCACCCACTGCGCCCAGAAACACTGCATCGCTCTCGAGCGCCACATCCAGCGTCTCAGCCGGCAGCGGAGTGCCCTTGGCCTTGATCGCCACGCCGCCAATCAGTGCTTCGCGAAAGGTAAAGTCATGGCCGCCCAGTTCTCCCACGGCCTTCAAAATCTTTACTGCCTCGCCGGTTACTTCCGGCCCAATGCCATCACCCGCGACAACCAAAATCTGCAACTTCATCCACTGCCTCGTTTGCCAGTTTTTGAGAATCCGTCTCAATCGGTAGTTTTGTGAAGGGTACGGGCTTTAGCCCGTACATCTATCGCTGTCTATTTCAACGGTTTTAGCTGGTGCCCCATTCAAGCCCGTTTTTGGCTTGAGTGGGATTGTTCAATTCCTGAGCACCATCTCCAATTTCAATTACGAATTCGCCGGAACTTCCGGCACCAGATCCGCATGCCGCTGGTGGTGCGCCACCAGGTTGATCAAGTCCTGGTCATACACTGCCTTCTTGCGGTCGGCCAGCGCCGTGAAGGCGTGATAGGTCTCCTCAATATCGTCCGGCCCCAGCACATAGCCCAGCTCCTTCAGCCGCGCCTTCAGCGCCGCACGGCCAGAGTGTTTGCCGAGCACCATGCGATTCGACGGCACGCCCACCGCAGAGGGCGTAATGATCTCGTACGTCAGCGGATTCGACAGCACGCCATGCTGGTGAATGCCCGCCTCATGCGCAAAGGCATTCGCGCCCACAATCGCCTTGTTGGGCGACGGGCCAAAGCTGATCGTCTGCCCCAGTTGCTGGCTTGCCGGATACAGCTTCTCCAACTGAACCCCATGCTCGACCGGATACTTGTCCTTCCGCACATGCAGCGCCGCGGCAATCTCTTCGAGCGCCGCATTGCCCGCCCGCTCGCCAATGCCGTTGATGGTGCACTCCACCTGCCGCGCGCCTGCTTCAATCGCCGCCAGCGCGTTGGCGGTCGCCAGGCCCAGGTCATCGTGCGTGTGCGACGACAAGATCACCTTATCCGCGCCCGGCACCTTTTCAAGCACCGTGCGAAACATCGCGCCATACTCATTCGGCACCGCGTAGCCCACCGTGTCCGGCAGGTTGATCGTCGTTGCCCCGGCCTCGATGGCCACCTTCACCATCTCGCACAAAAAGTCGAGATCGGTGCGCGTCGAGTCTTCCGGAGAAAACTCCACATAGTCCACATACTGCCGCGCCAGCCGGACCGAAGTGCCCGCCTGTTCCAGGGCCTCGGCGCGGCTGATCTTCAGCTTGTACTCAAGGTGAATGTCCGAGCTGGCCAGAAAGATGTGAATGCGCGGCTTCGAGCCGGTTTCCACCGCCTGGGCGGCGCGCACAATGTCTTCCTTGCGCGAGCGTGACAGCGAGGCCACGCTGGGCCCGCGCACTTCGCTCGCAATCGTCCGAATCGCTTCAAAGTCCCCGTCCGAGGCGGCGGCAAAGCCTGCTTCCAGAATGTCCACGCCCAGGTTTTCGAGCGTTCGGGCCATCTGCAGCTTCTCCGCAGCAGTCATGCTGCATCCGGGGGCCTGTTCCCCATCGCGAAGCGTCGTATCGAAGAAATAGAGGCGATCTTGTGTCATCACAAACCTTCACATATCTGAAACTCGTCCAACTCATCGGGAGGCGCGCCATCCACCCGTCATCCCGCGCACGAACCTGTCGTCCTGTCCGGAGTGCGGCGGGTGCCCCATGCAAGCCCGGTATTGGCTTGAGGGGGGAGTTCAACTCTCAACAACCATCACCATTCAACCGTCGCATCCGGCACTAACAACAGTCTGCCCACTGCCGCTCCATAATGCAAATGGATAATTTTTATAAAAATCATAGAAAAAAGTAATACACTGCGGACGCAAGCAACATTTAAGGATGTTTCCTTATGGATCTTTGGCAACTCGAAACCTTTCTGGCCGTTGTCGAGGAGCGCGGCTTCTCCCGCGCCGCCACACGCCTGCACCGCACGCAGCCGGCCGTCAGCCAGACCATCCGCAAGCTTGAGGAGGAGCTGGGCGAGCAGCTCTTCGAGCGCACCAGCCGCGAGGGTACGCTCACCAGCGCTGGCGAGCTTCTGCGCACCTATGCCGAGCGCCTGCTGCGCCTGCGCGCCGAGGCGCAAATTGCCATGGAGGAGCTGCAATCGCTCGAGCGCGGCCGCCTCGTCATCGCTGCCAATGAATACACCTGTCTTTATCTGCTGCCGGTGCTCGATGAGTTTCGCCGTGTCTGCCCGCAGATTGGCGTCACCGTGCAGCGTTCGCTGGCCAGCCGCATTCCCGAGCACCTGCTGGAGCGTTCGGTGGAGTTCGGCATCATCACCTTCCGGCCTGATCCCGCGCAGTTCCAGGCCACCGCCGTCTACTCTGACGGTGCCGCCTTTGTCATGAGCCCCGATCACCCTCTGGCGCGGCTCTCCGAGGTGCCCATCCGTGAGCTGGGCGCGGAAAACTTCGTCGCCCACAACGTCGCCTCGCCCCTGCGCCAGCGCATCATCGAGATTTTTGCCGTCCACCAGACCCCGCTCAACATAGGCGTCGAGCTGCCCAGCCTTGAGGCCGTCAAGCGTTACGTGGGCCTCGGCAACGGCGTGGCGCTCGTCCCCACGCTCACCGTCGAGCCGGAACTGCGCCGTGGCGAGCTCATCCACGTCCCCATTCCAGAGATTGCCATCACCCGCACCCTGTGGCTCGTCCAGCGGCGCGGGGTGCGCCTGTCCCATGCCGGAGCCGCCTTTTTGCGCGTCGTCGAGAGCATCGCCGCCGAGCGGGGGAACCCATTCCTTTACCGTATTGAGCAAGATTAGCGTTTCCCCCTCTTACCGAATGCCTCGCGACAGGTACAATGAGCGGGTGGGCGGTACACCAGCAAGGCTCACGATTTCTCCGAAACAGCCCGAGAGGCTTGCAGCCTGCGGTGCTTTTCTGCAGGCGAGAGGTTTTTGAACGAATGAAGAAGAGTTGGTTGCTTTTCGTACTGCTGCCATTGATGGCAGTAGCAGCAATGGGGCAAGAGAGCCGCATGGATGTCAGCGGCAGCGTATCGGGCCTGATTCCGCCCTTCGTCGCAGGATCGGGCGCAGTTTACCTGCATTCCACGTTGGGACTTGGGGGACTCCTCAGCTATCGTTATGATCTGACGCCCCGTAGCCAGTTGGAAGCCAACTACAGCTACCTGCAGCAGAAGGAACACTTCTCCAGCCCGAGCTACAACTACATCGTGCACACGCGGAACCAGGAAGTCACCTTCGCTTACGTGCAGAACTTCTACTACCACAACTTCAATCCGTTCATTGAGGCTGGTGGCGGCGTCAGCATTTACACGCCGATTGACGACACCCTTACCACCATCACCGTCTCCAATCTCAAGCAGCAGATGGTCCCCACCGCGCTTTATGGAGTGGGTTTCGCCTATGAACTGAGCCCCAGCTGGGATCTTCGCGTGGAATATCGCGGCCTTATCAGCAAGACGCCCGAGTTTGGCTACACGCCCTTCAATACACGGCGCTACTACAACATCAACGACCCGGTCATCGGCTTCGCGTACCACTTCTAAGCGCGAACCGGCTCATGCCGTTCCCGCTGGAAGACACGCATTCCGACCGCGTAGCAAGATAAAGACAGCCCCGGCGAGCGTCGCTCCCCGGGGCTGTTCTGCATTCAGGCGTTCTGTCCTGTTTCGGCATCCCCAAATTACCGGGTCCGTCCCTTCGGACCCCGGGATTCACCTCACCGCTGCCCATTCAGCAGCCGGTAGCCGATCCCGATCGAGATCCCCTGCGGATGCATCCCGTTGTTCGGAATCCCCGGTCCCAGATTCGGCGCGCGCGGCCAGTCCAGATATTCGTAGTCGGCGCGTACGTCTATGCGCGGCGTGAGCTGGTAATCAAGCGTCCCTCCGGGCCCAAAAGCAAAGTAGCTGCCCCGGCCAATCTGGTACGGGAATACCTCGCGCCCCGCGCCCATCATGAACTTCACAAACGCCGACGCGCTGTGCCAGCGATATACGCGGTAGCGCGGCCCCAGCAGATAATGCTGCTGCTTCTCGCCCTGGCTGCCGTGGTAGTTCAGCCAGTTCGCCTCGCCCTCCATGCCCCAGCGCGGCTTTAGATCCACATCAAAGAAAAATCCCACCCCCGCCAGATCGCTCGCCGTGTAGCCGTTGATGAAATCCTTCGGTAGAGAATCCGGCTTGAACAGCGAAGCCTCCGCGCCCACCACCACAGAACCACCGCCGCCCGTCGTCGAAGGCCGCACCTGCGCCATGGACGCCGGAATCGGCAGCAGAAACAGCAGCGCCGGGACCACCGCCCATCCTGAGAACTTTTTGAACACCATCACCTCTCCTCGCTTTTCACACGAGCGTTTCAGGGACCAATGTTGCGGGGGAATATCCCAGAAAAAATTAGAGAAGTTTAATCCTCTCATTTCCTCTCGCCGTAGGCCAAACGCCTGCTTTCTCTGGCTCCGCGCCTCTTCCGGCTCACAAAAAAAGTGGGAGCCAGTGACGGCTCCCCATCGGTGTTAAGTGTGGAATCAGCCGCTCAGCGCACCTGCGGCTGGCCCTGCGGAGGATTCTGCTGCGGTTGCGCCTGTCCCGGATTAGTTCCCGGATTCTGACCCTGACCCTGACCCGGTTCGGGCAGATTCTGCTCCTGCACGGGACCGGGCTGATTCGGCGCTGCTGCCTGACCCTGACCCTGATCTGGCCCCTGACCCTGCGCCGCACCCTGATTCTGTCCCGCACCCTGAGCCGGAGCCGTCTGTGGCGGTGCCGGTGCCTGATACGGCTGCAGGCGGAAGTAGATCGGCGTGATCTCAAACGGCATCTTGTCGCTCGCGTTCAATAGCGGAGCCGGGCTCACATTCAGCGTCTCTACCTGATCGTTCCAGGGGTTGATCTTCAGGTGGCTGTCGAGGGGCAGCGCGGCAATCTGCTGCAGGTTGGCCGGGTCCAGCTTCGGCGCGCCGTTCAGGAACGTCGCCATCCACGGCTGCCCGTTGGCCTGCAGCAGGGGATCGCCCAGCCGCGGCGTCAGCAACTGCTTCAGCGCCTTCTGGCGCTCCATGAGCTGCTCAAAGAACAGTCCCACTTCGCCCGACTTCGACGCATACACCGAGTGAGCAAACAGCTCTTCGGCCTTCTTCGCCGCCGAGGCATTGTCGGCTGCCGTGTGGCTCATCTCAATCTTCTGAAAGGCCGCTTCGTCCGGGAAGAGCAGACGGTCGCTGAAGGCATAGCGCGTGTCGATGTGATGCCCCAGCTCAATCTGCGCCAACTGGAAGCTCAGCACCGCTGCCAGATCGGCCTCGGTCGGCAGCACATCCACCAGCCCCTTGCTGATCAGGATGGTGTTGCCCACCGCCAGCGTTTCGAGCGGCTCGGTCAGCAGCACGCGGCAGTGAATCGGCCCCGGCAGCGCCAGATTGTTGCCAATCACCACGTTCTCCACCACCTGGTCCAGCACCTTGTCAAACGGGCTGGGAGCAGCCAGCAGACCCGCCGCCTGCAGGCGGTCGAGCACATTGTTCTGCGCCTCGGTCACCCACTGCCGCTCGGCCTGCAGCGGACTCAGATCCGTTGCATTCTGGCTCTCGTCCTGGGCGTTTTCTACGTCCACTGACTCCTGCTCCTGCGCGCGCTGCGGCGTCTTGAGCGAGTAGCCCCAATAGAACGTCTGCCCGCGCAGCCCCACCGACTTCGACGACTCCGTGCGGTGCGTCTCCTCGACGTAGATCGCCAGCGGCATCCACAGTCCAGGCTGAATGTTCTCGCGCCAGCTATCGAAGTGGTAGTAGTGGTTCTCCGGGTCGTTGGGGTTGTTCGTATACGTGCCGTTGAAGCGCACAATATGGCCGCCGTCATCCTCAACCCAGATGCGGCCAAAGAAGCGGCCCGGTCCCGTGTGCTTCTTCGGGCGAACGTCAAAGACGGTCGTCCTTATCTCGCCCAGGAACTCCTGTCGCACAAATGAGAAGGTGTAGTGCCGCTCATTGAAGCCCGACGGATCAATGAACATCATGTCCATGAAGCCGGTCGGGTTATCCGTCAGGTGGAAGGACTTGGTCAGGTCTGACAGGTACTTGAGCGTGCCATGCAGAAAGCCTGTCTTCGTCTGCTTCGCGCTGTAGGAGTACGCATCAAAGCCCTTGCTGAAGTCCACGCGCGCAATCGAGTACTCATCCTTGACCGGCACCTGGTAGAGCTTCGGGTCCGGGCGCATGTCCTGAATGTAGGTCTGCACCACCGGCGTGTCCTTCTCAATCGCGCGAATGGTAACCTGCTCCTGCTGAATCGCCTCGTGGATCAATTGCTGCTGCTGCGGCGTCAGCGGCGCAGTCTCCATTCTGTATTTGTGCCTTCTGGCCCATGCCGGCGCCAGGCTCAGGGTCAGCACCAGACCCAGCACGCAAGACTTACGAAACATTGATGGCTCCTGACTGCATTTTTATCGTCCCGGCATCCCGCCGGCCCGTTGTTCAATCTCTCTATCCGGCCCCTGCCGGAGGTTCCTGCAAATTCATGATTACCACGCCGCGGGATATCACCCGCCGCATCCCTTAAACACTCCCCATGTCCGCTAGGTCATTTGGAATGAGATGCGAATGAGGCTCACCTGGTCCACCGGATGCCCGTCCCGGGTCGCCGGCTTGAAGCGAATCTTCTCTGCCGCCGCAATGGCCTGCTGGTCCAGCCCGGCACCCAGCCCGCGCACCACGCCCAGCACCTGCACCTGGCCTTGCGCCGTGAACCGCACCCTCAGGGTCACATCGCCCTGAATATGCTCGGCCCGCGCCTGAGCGGTGTATTGCGGCAGTGGCTTCCACAACACCACAATCGGAGTCGTCTGCGCCTGCTGCACCTGCCTATGCGCGCCACCGTTGCCATACATATTGCCGCCAAATGACGGCTGGGCCACCCGTCCATGCCCACCAGGACGGCCCGTGCCGCCCACTACGCCGCTGCCAAAACCGGTCGAGGCTACCGTGCCGCGGCTCCGGCCGCCAGGCACGCCTGAGGACACTCCAGAGCCAAAATTCACGCCATGCACCGCACCGCGCCGTGCCGCACCCGCGCCCTGGCTCGCGCCCGGAGCCGAATTAAAGGCTCCCACCGCTGCCACCGTCGGCCGCCGGTTGGCGTTCGGATTCGGATGGACCCCCTCGGGATCGCCAAAGCCGCCCGTATGCATCGTGGGCCGCTGCCGGTTGTTCGCCACAGCGGTCGGCCGCACGCTCTGAAACAGACCCACCTTCGGCTTCGGCGGCGGAGCCACCCGCACCGGCGGTGCGGGCTGGAACTTCGGCAGCACCGGCTCTGGCGTCTTGATATGGATTGGCTTCGGCGGCGGCGGCAGAGCCTTCACCGGTGCCGGAGGAATAATCTTCGAGGGCTGCGTCTCCGTAATCTTGGGCGGCGGCGGCAGATGCACCGGCGGCGGGGGAACGTAAGGCTTCGGCTGGGGAATGGGGAAGATCAGCTCCGTCGACTGCATCTGATGGATGCGCTGATGCACCTGCGAGACGGTCAGCAGAATGGCCAGCGCGGCGATGACTACATTCACCACCAGGCTGACGCCAAACGACCCGAAGCGCTTTTCTTCTTCTGGCAGCAGTCCGAAATTATCGTGCTTCGAACGGTCTGTCGTTGCCATAAACAGCAATTACTCCCAAGGGGTTAAGGCGGGCGCACCCACCGTCATCATCGTTCTCGAGCGCTTCTGGAAAGACCTCGTCCGAGACCCTGCCATAGGTTTGCATGCATCTCGATGGCCATTCTCGTGATCCTTCTCTTGTGGAGAGAGCCGGAACTGTGTTGTGAGCCAGTTACAGCCCGCAAGTCTGAAAGAAAGGGTTGGGACTGACAATTCGGGACCGGCGAACGCGCGCAACTGCCCGGCCTCTCTGCTGCGAGCATAACCCGTTCGTGGCCACCCTGCTCTCCCACAAAAGCAGGAGGTCACCCGCTTCGGTAACCCCTTTCCCGGCGAACGCCGCTTCCGCGCATCGCCTTACCCATACCAGATGCGCGGTTAGCGGTATGCGCTCGGGCCGGGGAAGAAAATTCTCTTGCAATTCCAGAAATGGACCCGGAATCGGAACCGTGGTCAATCGCGGGAACATACACTGAGACTGGTACGATCCTACGGCGGCCATGTCGCTGTCTTATGAATAAAATCTCAGGCTTCACGCCTGGTGTTTCATCAGAAAGGAATGATTCGCTTGCGCATTCTCGTAACCGGCGGTGCAGGATACATTGGCGGAACCGTGGCAGGGCTGCTCGTCTCCCAGGGCCACGACGTCGTGGTGCTCGACAACCTGGGGCACAGCAAACGCTCCATGATTCCGGCTGGAGCCACCTTTGTCGAGGCAGACCTGGCCGACCGCGCCGCCGTCGAGAGCACCCTGCGCGACGGCATCGAGGCCGTACTGCACTTTGCCGCCCTCATTGAGGCCGGCGAAAGCATGCAGGTGCCCGAGCGCTACTTCCGCAACAACACCGCCTCGACCCTCACGCTCTTTGAGGCCATGCTGGCTGCCGGAGTGAACAAGCTGGTCTTCTCCTCCACCGCCGCCGTCTACGGCGAGCCCGAGTCCACGCCCATCCGCGAAGACGCAAAGCTGCAGCCCACCAACGCCTATGGCGAATCCAAGCTCCTCGTCGAGCAGATGCTCGCCTGGCTGCACCGCTGCCACGGCCTGCGCTACGCCAGCCTGCGCTACTTCAACGTGGCCGGAGCCATGCCCGGGCGCGGCGAGGCCCACGAGCCGGAATCGCACCTGATCCCGCTCATCCTCGACGCCGCCATGGGCCGCCGCGCCGCCATCAAGGTCTACGGCAGCGACTACCCCACGCCCGACGGCACCTGCATCCGCGATTACATTCACGTGCGCGACCTGGCCAAGGCGCACCTGCTCGCGCTCGCTGCCCTCAATGATGAGTCCCGCCCGGGCCGCCTCATCTACAACCTCGGCAACGGTCAGGGCTTCTCCGTGCGCGAAGTCATCGAAACCGCACGCCGTGTCACCGGCCGCGAGATTCCAGTCATCGAAGAAGCCCGCCGCCCCGGCGACCCGGCCGTGCTGGTCGCCAGCGCTGAAAAAATTCGCCAGGATCTCGGCTGGACCCCCGAACTTGCCTCGATTGAGCAGATTCTCTCGAGCGCCTGGGAGTGGCACCAGCAGCGCTACGAGTAAGAATTACCGCCCGGAGGGAAATCCCTACACACCGGAACCCTCCGGGCATCCCCCAAATCCGGCGTGTAAAAAGGCGTGTAAAAATAGGGTCACGGATGTTTCGCGTCGCGCTCCAGCACAACGTCTTGCTTCGCACCGCTCCTTCGCCGTCGCGCCGCGGCCCGGGGAGATGGCAAAGAGCGCGCATGCTCCTCACCCTCATTTCATGCCTGTTCGCAGGAGGCCTCGCCGCCAGCGCCTGCACGCCGTCTTCTTTGCCCTCGGCAGGCAATCGCTTGTCCGCAAAGTTTCATCCGGCCGGCGGATGCTGCGGCATCACGCTCGTCGTGCCCCCGGCGCAGAACCTCATTCCGCATCTTGCCATCGCGCCCAAACTGGCCGACTTCCTGCTGCTGCCCAACCACTCCGCAGTCGCCGCGCAGATGCTGCGCGTACCGCACTTCATTGAGCGCTATCCTGACGATGGCGGCCGGCCAGACGACGCCACCACGGCTTATCTCGGCTACACGCATAACGCCTTCTACGCGGCCTTTGTCTGCAAAGATCCTGACCCCAAAGCCGTGCGCGCGCACATGGTCGCCCGCGACTCGCTCGGCAATGACGATAAGGTCACGCTCTTTCTCGACACTTTCGGCGACCACCGCCGCGCCTTCGTCTTTCAGAGCAACGCCCTCGGCATTCAGGCCGATGCGCTCTACAGCGAGCAGAACGGCTACGACTACTCCTTTGACACGGTCTGGGACACCTGGGGCCGCCGCACACCCTACGGCTTCGTTGTGCTCATGCGCATTCCCTTTGTGAGCCTCTATTTCTCCAAGGCGCGGCCCAATCAGCTTCGCCGCTGGGGCATCATTCTTGAGCGTGACGTCGCCAGCAACGGCGAATCTGACTTCTGGCCGCGCAGCCGTCATGATGTGGCAGGCCGGCTCACCCAGGAGCGCATCGTCGAAGGCTTTCAGGACATTGGCCACGGCCAGAACGTGCAGTTGGAGCCCTACGCGCTCGCCCGCAATCTGCGCCAGCTCAATAGCGTCAATCCCGTCAATCCTTACTTTGAAGACAAGCACCTGCAGGGCTACGCCGGGCTCGACGCCAAATTCATCCTGCACAACAGCCTCGTGCTCGACACCACATTAAATCCAGACTTCAGCCAGGTTGGCGTCGACAATCCCGCCGCGCCCAACCAGCGCTTCCCGGCCTACTTTCCCGAGGTGCGTCCGTTCTTCATTGAGAACAGCAGCTACTTCCAGACGCCCATCAACCTCTACTACACCGACAACATTGTGCGGCCGCAGTTTGGCGCGCGCCTCACCGGCAAGGCCGGTCCATGGGCGTTAGGGCTGCTCGGCGTCGATGATCGCGGACCTGGCGAGGCCGTGCCGCCCGCTAATCCTGAGGCCAACACCCGGGCAGTCGATTATCTGGCGCGCGTGGACCGCGACCTCGGCAAGCTCTCTGACGTGGGCGTCATCTATGCGGATCGCGAATACCTCGGCTCCTTCAACCGTGACGGCGGCCTCGACTACCGCGCCCGCTTCCGCAATCGCTGGACCGTCACCGGCCAGGCGCTGACCTCGGAGACCAGCAACCTCAGCAACTCCACTGACGGCGAGCAGGAGTGCGAAAGCAGCAGCCTTTACTGCAGCGGCCAGGCCTACATGCAAGGCATCAGCTATTCGGCGCTTCACAACAGTTGGTGGATCAACTACGACGACACCGCAGCCGGCTTCGTCACTGACACCGGCTTCTTCCGCCGGCCCGACGTGCGTGAGGCCAAGGGCTCCTACAACTACACCTTCCGCCCGGCCAGCGGCCCCGTGCTCTCTGACGACATTAACTTCTACTCCGAGCGCATCTGGGACCATCACGGCACGCCGCTCGACTTCTACTTCAATCCGTCTTACAACATCAACTTCAAGCGCCAGACGTACTTCGGCATCTGGGCCAACTTGGGCCAGGACCGCCTGCGCCCCATCGACTACTCGCAGCTCACGCGCGACGTCGAATATCACAGCCACGTCGCCGGAGCCAGCTTCTCGACCTCGCCCGTCCCGTACCTCGGCTTCAGTGCCTCCTACTCTGGAGGAACGGTCATCAACTACTCGCCGCCCTCCAACGAAGGCCCATCTCCAGTGGATGAGTCGCAGCCCAGCGTCAGTGTCGAGATCAAGGCCCTGCGCGCCATCGACCTGCAGAACAGCTATTCGTTCACGCGCTTCTCCACGCTCAACAGCGGTCAGACCGTGTATGACAACCACCAGATCGTCAGCCGCTGGAACTACCAGATGACCAAGGCCGCCTCGCTCAACCTCATCGGCCAGTACATCTCCACTCTGCCCAACCAGCAGTACACTGACGCCAGCAGCTCGCAGTCGCTATTTGCCGACGCGCTCTTCACCTACATGCCGCACCCCGGCACGGCGTTTTATTTCGGCTACATCGGCAACTTTGACAATTACGACCGCTCGCTCTGCACCCGCCTGCCTGATGGCCTCTGCAATTCCAGCGATCCTATTCTGCCCACCAACAGCCCCACCCTCATGAACGACGGCAAGACCATCTACGTGAAAATGACCTACCTGCTGCGCTTCTAGCTTCCTCACTCATGGATTCGCGTCCGCTGAGTTCGCCATCGATTCGCATCCGCCGAGTTTGTCATCCTGAGTGAAGTTTGCCGCGCGTAGTGCGGTCAACGGAGTCGAAGGACCTGCAGTCGTTCTTCGGCGAATGAACGGCTCCCCACACGAGAGCCTGTTCTCACTCCCGCCATCCGCGCCGCCGCGCGTGCAACAATACTCGCGTGACCTCCGCCAGCCCTCTGCCGCGTTATCAGCAATCTCTCGCAGCAGCCACACTGAACCACGCTCGCTTCCAACGCCAGGACCGCCGCTGGGTTGCCGCCAAAATCATCCTCTTTCTGGTTCTTGCAATCACGAGCCTCGCGGTTATCCACTACGCACCGAAATACTCCTTTGCCCTCGCGCTCTTAATCGTCGCCATCATCGTTACATTTGTTCTGCACGAGCGCACTCTCGTCAGCTTGCGCCGCTCTCAGCGCCTCATGCGCTTCTACGAACAGGCCATGGCCCGGCTGGAAGATCGCTGGCCCGGCACCGGCGCGAGCGGCGAGCGCTTTCTTGACAACGCGCACCTCTACGCCCGCGACCTCGATCTCTTCGGCTCGGGCTCGCTCTTTGAGCTGCTCTCCATCTGCCGGACCCGCTCTGGAGAAGAGACGCTCGCCCACTGGCTGCTCACGCCCGCCTCGGTCGAGGTCATCGAGCAGCGCCAGTCTGCCGTGCAGGATCTCGCGCCCCGCTTCGACTTTCGCGAAGCCATGGCATTGGCCGGCGAAGAAATGCAGGTCGGCGTCCATCCTGAAAAGTTCATCGCGTGGTGCGAAGCCCCTTCCACTCTGTCAAAACTCTTCAGCTATCTTGTCGCCCCGCTCCTGTCTTTGCTCTGGATCGCCGTCATCGTCTTCTGGTTTGTCGAGTATGCGCGCACCGGCATCGCTGGCTCTCCACTCTGGATCATCGCCATCTCGGTACTCAACTACGGCGTGCGCTTCCTCTTCGGCAAGGGGTCCGAATCCGCCGCCGATCAGGTCGAGGAGGCCATCACCGCGCATGATCTTAAGTTGCTCACCGCCGTTTTCAAGCTCATTGAAAGCGAAGACTTCCATTCGGAATCTCTGATCGCGCTTCAATCGATCTTTGGTTGTCAGCCGGAGTGCGCTTCTCGTGCATTACGCAGCCTGAACCGCCGCCTGCAGTGGCTGGAATCCCGCCACAACATGGTCGTTCGCTTCATCGCGCCCTTTATCTTTGCTACGACGCTCTGCGTCGCTCCGGTCGAGCGCTGGCACCAGCAATATGGCCGCCACCTGCGCGCATGGCTCAGTGCCGCGGGCGAAATCGAAGCCCTGCTCTCGCTCTCCTGCTACGCGGCGGAGCATCCGCAGGCAGTCTTCCCGGCCTTCACTGCCGAGACTCCCACCTTCCACGCCACCGCACTCACGCATCCGCTGCTGCCCGCCAGCCGCGCCGTGCCCAATGACGTGCGCCTTGACGCGAGCCTGCAGCTCATCGTGCTCAGCGGACCCAACATGGCCGGCAAAAGCACTCTGCTGCGCGCCATCGGCCTCAACGCCGTGCTGGCCCAGGCCGGAGCGCCCGTCTGCGCCGCGCAGCTTACACTTTCGCCGCTCAACGTTGCGGCTTCCATCTGCGTGCTCGATTCGCTGCAGGGCGGCCTCTCGCGCTTCTACGCCGAGATTCAGCGCCTGAAGCAGATGCAGGACCGCGCCCTCGCCGCGCCCGGCGTACTCTTTCTGCTGGACGAGCTCTTTTCCGGCACCAACTCCAACGACCGCCGCACCGGCACCGAAGCCATCGTGCGCACCCTGCTTGGCCACGCGGCCATTGGCATCGTCACCACGCACGATCTCGCCCTCACGCAGATTGTGGATCGGCTCGGAGATCAGCCTGGGGGCCACGCGGTCAACTACCACTTCGGCGACCGCTTTCATTCCGGCGAGCTTCACTTCGACTACCGCATGACGCCCGGCATCGCCGAATCCACCAATGCGCTTGAGCTCATGCGCGCCGTCGGTCTCGACGTGTAAAGTCGTACCTATTGCTCCTTTATTTATCCCAATGACCAGTGCTCAAAAGAACGTAACCGTCATGGGCATTTTTGCCCTCGATCTCGCCTTCCGCACGCACAAGCTGCCCGCCTGGGGAGAAACCGTCGTCGGCTCCTCGCTCGCCACCGCCCCCGGCGGCAAGGGGACCAACCAGGCCATCGCCGCCGCGCGCCTCGGTGCGGAGACATACTTCCTCAGCAAAATCGGCGCGGATGCCTTCGGCCACATCGCCGAAGCCGCTTATCGTGAGGCCGGTGTGCGCACCGAGTTTCTCCGCCGCGACCCGCATGCCGCGACCGGCGCGGCTGCCATTCTGCTCGATGACGCGACTGGTGAAAACGCCATCGTCGTCTCGCCGGGTGCCTCCAGCGCACTCACCGTTGCTGAAATCGATGCGGCCCACGAAGCCATCGCACACTCGGCCTGTTTCCTCACGCAGTGCGAGCTTCCGCTGACGCTCGTCCGGCACGCGCTCGGCCTCGCGCGTTCGCTTGGCGTGCCCACCATCCTCAATCCCGCGCCCGCCGTCGCCGGGGCACAGAGCCTGCTGCCGCTCTGCGATTTTGTCACGCCCAACGAGCATGAGGCGCAGGCGCTCACCGGCCTGCCTGTCTCCACGCTGGCCGAGGCAGAGGCCGCGGCCGATGCGCTGCTCGCGCACGGCGCGCGCCACGCCATCCTCACGCTGGGCGCGCGAGGAGCCTTCGTCAAAAGCGCTACACTGAAGCAGCACATTCCCGCCTTCGACGCCGGGCCTGTGGTCGATACCACCGGCGCGGGCGACGCCTTCAACGCGGGCTTAGCCGCCGCTCTGGCCGAGGGCATGGGTGTGATTGCAGCCGCGCGTTTTGGATGCGCCGTGGCGGGCATTGCGGTCACGCGGCCCGGCACCTCGCCCTCCATGCCGCGCCGCCACGAAGTTGAAGCTCTGCTCGCGCGCCACGCCTGATTGCGCATCGCGCGCGCAGGCCGCCATAAGGATTCGTTCTCATGAGCCACGCCACCACCGCATCGCATTCCTCTTCAGCGTCTGCCCCGTTGCATCTGCCCGTGGGCAATCCTGGCACGCCGCTCGATCTGGACTGGGTCGCCTCGGTCACCGCCAACACCAGCGCCATCGAGCGCCGGGTGCAGACGCTCACCGCGCGCCGCACCGTCAAAAAAGACTGGCAGGCCGCCTGGCTGCTCAAGGCCATCACCTGCATTGACCTCACTACGCTCTCGGGCGATGACACCGCCGAGCGCGTGCGCCGCCTCTGCGCCAAGGCGCGCCAGCCGCTTAAGCCCGAACTCGTGCAAGCTCTCGGCATCGCGCCGCTGCGTCTCACCGTCGGCGCGGTCTGTGTGTACCACACCTTTGTCGAGACCGCCGTGCAGGCGCTGGAAGGCTCCGGCATTCCCGTTGCCGCGGTCTCCACGGGCTTTCCCGCTGGTCTTTCGCCGCTCGCAGAGCGCGTGGCTGAGATTCGCCGCTCGGTCGAAGCCGGGGCACGCGAAATCGATATCGTGATCCAGCGCGGACAGGTGCTCACCGGCCAGTGGCAGGCGCTCTACGATGAGGTCGCCACCTTCAAGCAGGCCTGCGGCCCCGGCGTGCATCTCAAAGCGATTCTCGGCACGGGCGACCTCATGACGCTGCGCAACGTGGGCCGCGCCAGCGTGGTGGCCATGATGGCCGGCGCGGACTTCATCAAGACCTCTACCGGCAAAGAAGCTGTCAACGCCACGCTGCCCGTCTCGCTTGTCATGGCGCGCGCCATTCGCCAGTACTTCGAGCGCACCGGCATCGCCGTCGGCTTCAAGCCCGCCGGTGGCCTGCGCACTGCAAAGCAGGCGCTCGAATGGATGTTCCTCATGCGCGAAGAGCTCGGCCGCGCCTGGCTTGAGCCGCATCTGTTCCGCTTCGGCGCGAGCGGCATGCTCACTGACATCGAGCGCCAGTTGGAGCACCACGTCACCGGCCGCTACTCCGCCGCTTACCGCCAGCCGATGGCCTGACGCCGCAACCGTGAAGGGTGCGGGCTTTAGCCCGCGCATCCACCGATCCAACCAACCCAGGGGCATTAGCCCCTGAGGGAATCAAGACCCCGATGAGCATCCTCGAAAAAATGGAAACCCTCGAATACGGTCCCGCACTCGAAGACAGCAAAGAAGCTCTCGCCTGGCTCGACCGTCACGCGCGCCGCTTCGGCCACTTCATCGCGGGCCAGTGGCACGAGCCTTTCACCGGCCAGCGCTTCGATACCAGCGACCCCTCCACCGGCGAAGCCCTCGCCGCCATCGCGCAGGGTTCCGCGGAGGATGTCGATGCCGCCGTCCGCGCGGCCCGGGCCGCACTGGCCCCCTGGCAGGCGCTCACGCCACATGCCCGCGCGCGCTATCTCTACGCCATGGCGCGGCAGGTGCAGAAGCACGCCCGCCGCCTCGCCGTGCTAGAAACTCTCGACAACGGCAAGCCCATCCGCGAATCGCGCGACATTGACATTCCGCTCGTCGCCCGCCACTTCTATCACCATGCCGGATGGGCGCAATTGCTGCCGCGCGAGTTTCCCGGCTACGCGCCCATTGGTGTCGCCGGCCAGATCATTCCGTGGAACTTCCCGCTGCTCATGCTCGCCTGGAAGATTGCGCCCGCGCTCGCCTGCGGCAACACCGTCGTGCTCAAGCCCGCCGAATTCACGCCGCTCACTGCGCTCGCCTTCGCCGAGATTTGCCAGGAGATCGCCCTGCCGCCCGGCGTCGTCAACATCGTCACCGGCGATGGACGCACCGGCGAAGCGCTCACCGCGCACCCCGGCATCGACAAGCTTGCCTTCACCGGCTCGACCGAGGTGGGCCGCGCCATTCGCAGCGCCACCGCCGCCACCACCAAAAAGCTCTCGCTGGAGCTGGGCGGCAAATCGCCCTTCCTCGTCTTTGACGACGCTGATCTTGACAGCGCCGTCGAAGGCGTCGTCGATGGCATCTGGTTCAACCAGGGCCAGGTCTGCTGCGCGGGTTCGCGCCTGCTCGTGCAGGAATCCATTCTTGAAACCCTCACCGCCAAACTGCGCGCGCGCATGCAGACGCTCCGCCTCGGCGCGCCGCTCGACAAGGCCATCGACATGGGCGCCATCGTCGCTCCCGTGCAGTTGGAGCGCATCCAGCGACTCGTTGCCCAGGGTGTTGAAGAGGGTGCGACCTGCTGGCAGCCCGCGCATCCGCTGCCCGCGCGCGGCCTCTACTACCCGCCCACACTGCTCACCGGCGTGCATCCGGCGTCTACCGTCGCGCAGCAGGAAATCTTCGGCCCCGTGCTCTCGATCCTCAGCTTTCGCACGCTGCATGAGGCCGTCGAACTGGCCAACAACACCGTGTACGGCCTCGCCGCCAGCGTCTGGAGCGAGAACATCAATGTCGCCCTCGACGTCGCCTCGCGCGTCAAGGCCGGGGTGGTGTGGATCAACGGCACCAACTTCTTCGACGCAGCCTGCGGATTCGGCGGCTACCGCGAGAGCGGCTATGGCCGCGAAGGCGGCCGTGAGGGCCTCTATGAGTATCTGCAACCGTCATGGTTGCAAAACGCTCCGGCGCTTGCCGCCGCGTCCAGTATGCATTCCGGCGAGGCTTTTCCAGAGCCGGGGCAGGGAACTCCCGCCATCGACTCCACCATCAAGCAATACATCGGCGGCAAGCAGACCCGTCCGGACTCCGGCTACAGTTTCCCCGTCTACGCCGCCGATGGAAGCCTCCTCGGCGAGGCCCCGCTCGGCAGCCGCAAAGACATTCGCAACGCCGTCGAGGCCGCGCACAATGCTGCCGGATGGTCCAAAAACTCGGCCCACAACCGCGCGCAGGTGCTCTATTACCTCGCCGAAAACATGACCCATCGCGAGGCGGAAATCGCCGCCGCGCTGGCCCCCGTGGTGGGCGAAGCCCAGGCCGCCCGCGAAGTCGCGCTGAGCATCGAGCGCATCTTCGCCTACGCCGCATGGGCTGACAAATTCGATGGCCGCGTGCATCAGCCGCCCATGCGCAACGTCACGCTGGCCATGCATGAGCCGCTGGGCGTGCTCGGCATTGTCTGCCCCAGGGAGGCGCCGCTGCTCGGCCTGCTCTCGCTCGTGCTGCCCGCCATCGCCATGGGCAATCGCGTGGTGGCCGTGCCCTCGCAGAGCTACCCGCTCATCCTGGGCGCGCTCTATCCGCTCTTTGACACGAGTGATGTACCCGCCGGAGTCATCAACCTCGTCGGCGGTCCTCCGCGCGACCTCGGCAAAACCCTCGCTGAGCATGACGACGTGAGCGCCATCTGGTACTTTGCCAACCCCGCCGGATTAGAGACCATCCGCCGCGCCTCCACCGGCAACCTCAAGCAGGTCTTCACCCATGACGGCCACGCCATCGACTGGTTCCACGCTGAACAGGGTGAAGGCGAGTGGTATCTGCGCCACGCCACCCAGATCAAAAACATCTGGGTCCCCTACGGCGAATGAAAGCAATAACGTCTGCACGCATGCGCGTATCAGGGCACGGCTTTAGCCGTGCCGTTAGCGCCACCAGACCAAGCCTCTGCGGGCAATCAGGGAAATAGGTGCCCCATTCAAGCCTGAAGTTGGCTTGAGTGGGGTTGTTCCATCACGAGTGCCTCCAAGTCCGTCTGTTCTCGCCCGGGAGAACTCAATTCCGTCCCCCGTTTTCCTCACCCCTCCCAAAACCCCCGCACCACCCCGGCACTAAAATACTGTGCAGAGTTATGGCTGAATTTACCCATCTGCACCTGCATACCGACTACTCCCTCCTCGACGGCGCCTGCGATGTTGAAAAGCTCGTCGGCCACGTCGCCAGCATCGGGCAAACCTCCGTCGCCATCACCGATCACGGCAACATCTACGGGGCGGTGCATTTCTTTGAAGCGGCCAAAAAGAAGGGCATCAAGCCCATCCTCGGCTGCGAGCTTTACATCTGCCAGAAAGAGGATCACCGCGCCGATCCGCAGGGCGATGACTACAACCACCTGCTGGTGCTCGCCGAGAATGAAGAGGGCTACCGCAATCTCGTCCGCATCACCTCTGAGGCTTCGCTGCACGGCTTCTATCGCAAGCCGCGCATCAGCAAAAAATATCTTGCCGAGCACGCCGCGGGCCTCATTGGTTTCTCCGGCTGCCTCGCCGGCGAATTCTGCCAGAACCTCATGGCCGACAACTATCAGGCCGCCCGCGCCACCGCCGCGCAGTATCAGGACATCTTCGGACGCGGCAACTTCTTCCTTGAAATTCAGGACCAGGGCCTCGAACTCGAAAAGAAGATCCACGCCGACATGTTCCGGCTCGAGAAGGATCTCGACATTCCGCTCGTTGCCACCAATGACAGCCACTACCTCTGCGAAGACGACCACCACGCGCATGACGTGCTGTTGTGCGTGCAGACGGCTGGCTCCATTCATGATCCCAAGCGCTTCAAGTTTGACTCTGACCAGTTCTACGTCAAGTCCGCTGCGGAAATGGAGCGCCTCTTTCCGCACGCGCCCGAGGTCGTCAGCCGCACCATGCAGTTTGCCGAGCGCTGCAACCTCAAGCTCAACAAGGTTGATAATCCCTTTCCGGAATTCGCCGTTCCGCCCGGCCACACCATTGACAGTTACTTTGAGCATGTCTGCCGTGAGGGCTTCAAAAAGCGTCTCGACACCGCCATTCGCCATCTGCAGGACCGCGGCATTCTCCGCAGCCCCATCAGCGATTACGAGGCGCGTCTAGAGCGCGAAATCGGCATCATTAAGCAGATGAAGTTCTCCGGCTACTTCCTCATCGTCTGGGACTTCATCCGCTACGCCAAGGACCACGACATTCCCGTCGGCCCGGGCCGTGGCTCCGCCGCCGGCTCGCTGGTCGGCTACGTCATGGAGATCACCGACATTGACCCGCTGCAGAACGTGCTCCTCTTCGAGCGCTTTCTCAATCCCGAGCGCGTCTCCATGCCTGATATCGACATCGACTTCTGCATGAACCGCCGCGGCGAGGTCATTGAATACGTGACCCGCAAGTATGGCCGCGAGCAGGTCGCGCAGATCATCACCTTCAACACCATGGCCGCCAAGGCCGCCATCAAAGACGTGGGCCGCGCGCTCGACATGCCCTACGGCGATGTGGATCGCATCGCCAAGATGATTCCGGCGACCATCGGCGTCACCATCGATCAGGCGCTGACGGATTCGCCGCAACTGCAGGAGGCCTACGAGGGCAACACGCAGATTCGCGAGCTGATCGACACCGCCAAGCGCCTCGAAGGCCTGGTGCGCGGCGCGGGCGTACACGCCGCCGGAGTGGTCATCGCGCCCCGCCCGCTCACCGATCTGGTGCCGCTCAGCCGCAGCAAAAACGACGAAATCGTCACCGCCTATGACATGAAGGCCGTCGAAAAGATGGGCCTGTTGAAAATGGACTTCCTCGGGCTCACGACGCTCACCGTCATTGATGACTGCCTGAAGATGATCCGCAAAAATCGCGGCGAGACGGTCGATATGGCCAAGGTGCCGCTCGACGATCAGGAGACCTACGAGCGCGTCTTTCATCGCGCGCTCACCTCCGGCGTCTTCCAGTTTGAGTCCGGCGGCATGCGCGACGTGCTGCGCCGCTACAAGCCCACCTGCGTCGAAGACCTGACCGCGCTCAACGCGCTCTACCGCCCGGGTCCGATTCAGGGCGGCATGATCGACGACTTCATCGAGCGCAAGTGGGGCCGCCGCAAGGTCGAGTACGAACTGCCGCCGCTCGAAACCATCCTCAAGGAGACGCTCGGCGTCATCGTCTACCAGGAGCAGGTGATGCAGATCGCCAACGTGCTCGCCGGCTATTCGCTCGGCGAAGCCGATCTGCTGCGCCGCGCCATGGGTAAGAAAAATCCCGAGGAGATGGCCAAGCAGCGCGACCGCTTCGTCTCCGGCGCGCTCGAGCGCGAATTCCCGAAGGAGAAGATCGTCAAGATATTTGACCTCATGGAGCAGTTCGCCGGTTACGGCTTCAACAAGTCGCACTCGGCCGCCTACGCGCTGCTGGCCTATCACACGGCCTGGCTCAAGACGCACTATCCGGTTGAGTTCATGGCGGCGCTGCTCACCTCTGAAATCTCGAAGCCCGAAAACGTGGTCAAGTACATTCAGGAATGCCGCGAAATTGAGATTCCCGTTGAGCCGCCTGACGTGCTCTTCAGCGATGCCGACTTCACGCCGCACGGCAAATCCATTCGCTTTGGCCTCACGGCCATCAAGAATGTGGGCCGCAACGCGATTGACTCCATTCTCGATGCGCGCGCCAAGCTCTCTGCCGAGGGCAAGTCCTTCCAGAACTTCTGGGAGTTCTGCGAAAAGGTCGATCTGCGCCTGATGAACAAGCGCGTCATCGAGTCGCTCATCAAGGCCGGGGCGCTCGACTCCTTTGGCCGCCGCGCGCAACTGATGGCCTCAGTGGATAAAGCCATTGAGCGTGCGCAGAAAGCCCAGCGCGATGAGGCCGCCGGGCAGAGCGGACTCTTTGGCCTCTTTGACGCCGATGCGCCCGCGGCCGCCTCGCCTGCGGACGACCTGCCCAACGTGCCCGACTGGGAAGAGGCGCTGCGCCTGCAATCGGAGAAGGAAGTGCTCGGCTTCTTCGTCTCCGGCCATCCGCTCGACCGCTATGCCGAGAAGCTGCGCAACCTGCCCGGCATCATCGACACGGCCACGGCGCTTGAGATGAAGCCCGCGCCCCCGGCCGGACGGCGCGGCCAGTCCAATGAGAACGAGATTGCCATTGCCGGCATGATCGTCGGCCTCAAGGTGGCCAAGTCGAAGCGCTCGGGCGACCTTTATGCGCAGGCCTCGCTCGAAGATGCGATGGGCAAGATTGACCTTATCTGCTTCCCGCGCGATTATGAGCGCCTCGCGGACTCGCTCAAAATGGAAGCGCCCGTGGTGGTGCGCGGCGCGCTGCGTGCCGAGGAAGAGGCCGCGCCCAAGCTGGCCATCTCGTCCATTCAGGCGCTCGATGACGTCAAGGTCAAGCTGCCATCCAACGTGCGCATTCGCATGCAACTGGACCGCATCAGCGAGTCCACGCTCGATGAGCTGCACCAGCTTATCTCTGCCGCGCCGGGCCCGGGCAAGATGATGCTCAACCTTGAGAAGAAGGGCGAGTACTGTGTCGTGATGGAGCCGGAGGGCTTCACCGTCGCCGCCGACCGCGCCTTTATCGACCAGGCCGAGCTGCTGCTGGGCCGGGGCAGCGTGCAGGCGCTCGACTAAGCAATTCAAAACAGGTGCCCTATGCAAGCCGGGTGTTGGCTTGCGTGGGGTCGTGGCCTTGCCGCCCTGAACCCACGCGCACCCCCGAAATGCCGTTCCTCGTGTAAACTACTGAAAGCGAGACCGACGTTCTTCTGCAGCGTACCCTGCTACATCAGGCGATTCCCACAGAAGCCCGGCCGTTCTGTGCCTGACCGTAAACCGGCAGGCCGATTCAGTTCGTCTAGTTTCCGTTGAGGAGAAATGTTTCATGGCTAAGATCGCCAAAACCGCAGATCGTAAGAAGGTGATGGACACCACCAAGAGCACCGATTGTCCCAAGTGCTCCAAGCCCACGCGCATCGTCAAGCGCGTCAAGGACCGCGAGCGCGGCATTCCCGGTGGCGTCTATATCTCCTGCTCGGCCTGCGACTTTTTCGAGAAGCTCTAATTCCTTCCGCGCGGCGCGGAAGCATCCAAAAAAAATGCCCGGCAATCGCCGGGCATTTTTCTTGAGAGCAGAAGCCTTACTTCGCGGCGGCTTCCACGTCGAGCGTGATCTTCACGTTGTCGCCGATCATCTCGTCGCCATTCGGCAGCAGGCCGTTCCACTTGAGGCCGAAGTCCTTGCGGTCGATGCTGGTCGTCGCCTGAAAACCGCGATGCATCTGGCCGTGCATGTTGATGGCCGGGCCGAGCGGGTCCATTTGCAGCGTTACCGGCTTGGTCACGCCGTGCAGGGTGAGGTTGCCCACCACCTTGTACCCGTCGCTGTCAGGCGTCACGCTGGTGCTCTGAAAGGTCATGGTGGGGAACTTGGCGGCGTCAAAGAACTCGGTGCCCTTGAGGTCTTTGTCGCGCATGGAGACGCCGGTATCGACCGTGTCGATGGGAATGGTCGCCTGCACTGAGGACTTGCTCATGTCCTTGGTGTCGAGCACGATGGTGCCGGTGATGTGGCTGAACTGCCCGTGGACGTGCGAGAGGTCCATGTGCAGAATGCTGAAGTCGGCCTCGGAATGCATGGGGTCGATGTTGTAGGTTGTGGTCTGGGCATAGGCGGCGACCGCGCCGCCCATCAGCAGGGCCATCATGGCCATGTTCAGTTTGCGATGAAGCTTCATTAGCGTCTCTCCTTGGTTAACAAAAATCCGATCCTGGCGTGCGACGGGCGCGCTGCCAGTCTATATCTCAATAGCCTGCGCCGGAACCTCAGGAGCCAGCCCCGGGCAGTTTGTAGGGCACCTGAATGTCATGCCGCGCCTCATTCATGGCGCCGGAAGTATTGTCATGCGTCTGGAGTGCCTGCCGGTATTCGTTCACGGCGCGATCGCGCTGGCCGGTGACGTCAAAGATTTTGCCAATCTCGATGTGGCTCCATGCCTCGGTCCATTTGGGCTGGTTGTCGCCGCTCAGGGCGTCGCGGTAGGCATTCACCGCCGCCTGATAATCGTGTTGCGCAAAGAGCAGCTCGCCGATGCGAAAGCTTGCGAGCGAGCTTTGCGGATTCACCTTGAGCGCGGCTTGATACTCCGCCAGGGCCCCGGCCACGTCGCCCTGCGCGGCCTTCTGCTGCCCGCGCAGAATGTCCACGCGCACCTGCATATCGGGCGTGTCTTTCAGCACATGCCAGTCAGGATCGATGCTGATTTTGCTCGGCTCGCCAAAGGTCTCAATGTCAAACGGCGTGCTGTTGCCCACCACCTGAACGACTTTATTGACCGTCTTGCCCTGCGTCTCAATGCGCACATCCACCGGCATGTTGAAGAGGTCAAGCTGCTGCTCAATCGCGCCCACGGTGCGAAAGCCCTTGCCGTTGCCGAGGCGGTAGACATCCCACTTCGTTTTGAAATCGGGCGCGCCGGTGCCGTCGAGCCACTCGGCAAAGAAGGGAACCAGATTCTGCTGCGTATGCGCCTCGGCGGCTTTTTCAAATTGCGCGGTGCTCACATCCTTGCCCGCATACTGCGTGAGCACGGCCTGCAATGCCTTGTTGAAATCGTCATTGCCCATGACCCAGCGCAGCATGTGAAAAACCATCGCGCCTTTCTCAAAGGTCATCGACTGAAACTGCGGCGAGAAGGCCCCGAGCCGCCCCGCGCTGGTGAGCGGCGTGGTGTCATAGGCCAGCGCTCCGGCGGCCACGTCTTGAATGGCGTTCTCAAGCGCGCCTTCGCCGTCCTGATACTGCAGGTAGAGCAACTCGGCATAGGTACACATGCCGTTGGTGATCCAGGCATCGTTGAGCGTGGCCGGGCTCACCTCGGCGCTCCACCACTGGTGCGCGATGGTGTTGGCCAGCAGGCGAACGTCATTGCCGCCGCCGATGTGCGCGCTGGCGATGGCCGCGATCTCAGGCGCCCAGTAGGCGGGCACTGTGCCGTTGGGCAGCTCGACAATGTTGAGCGTGTTCGAGGGCGGCTCGCCAAAGGTGCTCGTGAAAAAGGCAAATTCATCGAGCGCCGCAGCGCCGTAGCTGCCCTCCGCGGCCTTCTGGTGCGCGGGTGTCACGAAGAGGTGAATGTTTGCCGCCTGCGGATCAGGCACATCGACCCACTTGCCCACGAGAATGGTGCCGGGAAAGCCGGGCTTCGTCCATGCAAAGTCGTACTCGCGCATGCCGCTGGGGGCTGTCTTGCTGATGGCAACGGCTCCGCTGCCCACCACGGTGTAGCCGCTGGGCACGGTGATGTGCATCGTCGCTGTGAAGCGGTCGGTGAGGTAGCCGTCCATGGGGAACCACGCGCCGCCATAGAGCAGGTAGCTGGTGTCCGCGTCGATCTTCGCAAGCGTCAGCCCCGGCACCGGACCTGATACCGGGCCTGAGGCTGCGCTGCCGTCGAGCTGGCCCGCGTAGGTGAATGTCCACGTATAGCTCTGGCCCTTGACCAGCGGCGCGGAGGGCGTGAGCAGCAGCGTGTCCTTGGGGCCGCGCTCGCCATGAATGGCGTTGCCGCCGGCATCGACAACTTTTTGTATGTGCAGCGCGTCATGCAGCACAAAGCTCGCCGTGGGCAAGTCGGCCGCGGGCGTGAAGGTGACCTGCGCGGTGGCTGTGAGCGAGTGCCGGGCGGGCTGCACCGTTGCGTCGATGACGTAGCCGGTCACATCGACCAGCGGCGTGCCCGATTGTGCGGCGTATTGTGCATGCGCGGCCATGGCGGCCAGCAACAGGCACGCCCCTGCCACGCAGAACCGGATTGCCCCTCGCACTCTCATGCTGTCATCCCACTCTACTCAAAGCGGCGCGGCGTTGCAGCATCTCATGCGCTACCTTGGTCACGCGTGCAATGGCGCTGCTGCCCGGGGTGGAGAGCTTCGCGCGAATCTCCGCAAGCCCGGCCATCATCTGCGCGCGGGCGCGATCATTTGCCACGAGCGGCTGCATCTCCCGCACGATGTTGGCAGCGGTGAAGTCCTGCTGAATCAGCTCGGGCACCACGCGGCGGTCTGCAATCAGATTGGCCATGGCCACATGCGGCACCGTGACCACGCGCCTGGCGATGGCATAGCTGAGCGGCGAGACGCGATAGACCACCACAAAAGGATTGCCGATGAGCGCGGCCTCCACGGTAGCCGTGCCGCTGGCCACAATGCTGGCGCGCGCATGCATCAGGGTGGCGCGAGCGTCATTCACGACGGTGATGCTCAGGTCTTTTGCTGAAGCCGTGAGTGCGGCGAGCATCTGCCGCACGTGCTCGCGTTGCGCCTCAGTGAGTGTGGGCGCGAGGGGCAGCACATATTCGTGCTCATTGCCGAGCTGCTTTGCGGCGGCGATCATCTCGGGCAGGTTGAGGCGAATTTCTTTGCCGCGGCTGCCCGGCAGCAGGCCTACCCAGTGCTTTGCGGGGTCGAGGTGATGCGCGGCGGCAAACTCCGCGCGCGTAATGGTGGGCAGCGGCACCTCGGTGAGCGGATGCCCGACAAAATCGGCCTGCACGCCGTGGCCCTGATAGAACGCCTCTTCAAACGGGAAGATGACCAGCATGCGGTCTACATAGCGCTGTACTTTGCGGATGCGGTACTTCTTCCACGCCCAGAGCTGCGGCGAGACAAAGTAGAGCACCGGCGTGCCCTGCTCATGCAGCGTGCGCGCGAGCGACAGGTTGACGTCAGGGAAGTCGATGAGGATGGCGAGATCGGGCTTGCGCTCAATGATGGAGCGCTTCAGCTTGAGGTATTCGCCATAGATGCGCGGCAGATGGCGCACCACTTCGGTGATGCCCATGACGGCGACATCTTCGGCGCGCACAATGCGCTCCATGCCGAGCGCCTGCATGCGCTGCCCGCCCAGGCCAAAGAAGCTAGCATCGGTATAAAGCGCGCGCAGCGCCGGAATGAGCGCGGCGCCATAGTGCTCGCCCGAGGCTTCACCGGCCGAGAGAAAGATGTTAGGAGCAAAGGACATCGGCTGCCCCTATTGTATTGGGACTCGCCGTCCGGGCATACGCGCCTTCGGCGCCAGGGCGGCCCGGTGATCGCTTCCATCACCCTGCCGCTACTGCGCCTCAGTGCCAGCAGAGGTCGGCGACGCCATAGACGATGCACATGGCTCCGATGGCGGCGCACATGAAGCGGGCATGCCACACCGGCAGCACTCCGATGCTGTCAATCGGTTTTGGCGGCTCTGTGGGGGCCGGTCGCAGCCGCTTCCAGAGCGCTGCAACAGAGAGCGCGGCGACGCCAAGCGCGAGAAAGAGGTACGCCATGAAGCTTTTATATACGCAGCGCCCGGGCCGGGTACAGATGAAGCGCCGGGGGCGGCTTTCTCTGGTGAATCTTTCTTCCCTCCAAGAAAGCGACCCCGCGGGAGCTGCGCCGCAGGCGCACGCACCTGGACGGTCAGCGCTGATACACCCGCACCCAGTCCACCAGCATTTTGGCGGGGAACCTTGTCGTGGCGTCAGGATTGCCCGGCCAGCCGCCGCCGACGGCGAGGTTGAGGATGAAGAAGTATTTGCCGTCATCAAAGGGCCAGCGCGCGCCCGGCGGCAGGTCGGCCGGGGTCTCGGTGGCGTAGATATTCTTCGGGCTATCGACGTAGAACTCGACCTTCTTTGGCGACCAGATCATGCCGTAGACGTGGAACTTCTTGTAGAAGTCCGCGTGGCTGGGCAGGGAATAGCGGTTGGTGATGATGTGCCCGATGAAGCCGGGGCCGTGCACCGAGCCATAAACGGTCGCGGGCGTCTTGCCGATGTTCTCCATGATGTCGAACTCCCCGCACTTCGGCCAGCCAACCTGCTCGATGTTGTCGCCGAGCATCCAGAAGGCCGGCCACATGCCTTGTCCGCGCGGAATTTTGATGCGCGCCTCCATGCGTCCGTACTGGAAGCTCCTGAGGCCCTCGGTCTTGAGCCGCGCTGAGGTGTAGACGCCGGGCCGTGGCTCGCGCGCCACAATGTGCAGCTTGCCGTGGCTCACCCACACGTTCGGCTGCCGCGCATTGCAGGGGCCCTGGTTCGAGCCGTATCCGCAATAGATTTCGAGTTCCATGTTGCCGTCTTTGCGCGGGCCGGTGTCGTAGGTCCAGTTGGACGGGTTGGGCTGGCGGCTCGACTGGCGGAAGTTGTCGGCCCACACCAGATGCCACGCGCTGGTTGCCGACCCGATTCCGGATGCGCCGGGCAAGGCGGGCGCGGCCTTGCTGAGTGGCGCGGCCAGCGCGGCAATGGGAGCGAGGGCGAGCAGCAGCAAGGGCAGCAGACGGAGCGGGCGAAGTCGTGTCGGGTTCATAGGCGTGGGAAACAGCACCTTTTTTATACCGCGCGGGAGGGTGCGGCTGGCAAGAGCGTGCTTCGATCTCGTTCATAAAACAAACCATTGTCTCGGCGGCCCGCTCGCACATGGCCTTGAGGTCAAAGCCGTCGTGGCCGTAGCCTGGGGTCTCCCAGGGTTTGATGGCCTGTGCGGCTTTGCGCTCGGCCTCTTTTTGCGGAATGAGGTCGCGGCGCAGCAGCGGCAGCAGAGCCTGCGAGAGCGTGGGGGCGCGGCGTTCTTCGGTTTTGCGCTCTTCTTCGGCGGACTCGCGCTCAAGCTCAACCGTGAGCTTGATGAGCGAGACGCTGCCTTCGCAGAGCTTTTCGGCATAGGCGTCGGCGATCTCTGCCTGGCGCTTGTAGACGGCGGCAAGCAGCGCCTGCGCGAAGCTGCGGCGCGACCAGACGGAGGCGAGAGCCTCGTCTGCATCGTCGCTCTGATCGTAGTCGCGCAGCGGATCGTAGGAGGGGTCGAAGACCGCGCCGGGAGCGGGGAAATGCGGCGGAGTGTCCGAGGGCCGCGCCGCGTAGGGGCTGTCGTCGTGTGGCTCGTCTGCCATGCGGGCGGGGATTGCTTCGTGGTCACTCATGCCGTGCTCCTTGACTTGCTTTCTGGCTGCAAAAAGCGAACGGGACGCCGCGTGCGCAGGCGTCCCGTTCGGGGAGGAGAAGTCTCTATTTTTAGAGTAGCAATTTTGGGGGAAATTACCGGCACCCACCCCACGAACGAAGACCTGTTCGTGGGGACACCGGCAGGGTGCCAGTTGCCAGTCCTCAGTCCCCAGTTGTCAGTCGTCAGTTGCCAGTCCCCAGTTTTCAGTGGTTAGAGATCAGTCTTCGGCCCAGCGGGATCTATGCTCTGCCTTCGCGCTCCCCCTCCTCCGATGCGTCATTCTGAGCCGCCACGCGGCGAAGAGTCCCGGGGATGCTTCGGGAGCCGATGCTGCCCGGGGTTTCTCCCATGGGCTTGCGGGCATGGTGGGAGAAACCTGAGGCGGCGGTTGGTGGCGGAGGGTTCCTCGGGATTCTTCGCCTGCGGCTCAGAATGACGCGTCTCGGGTGGGAGCGGTTTGAGGGGCTGCGGACAGGAGCGGGATTGGGCTGGCATTTGGCTGGAGTGGTGTTGGGTGAGAATGTGAACGTGTATTCACATTATAGTGTTTTTCTGGAATCTTACTGGAAGTGGATGATTCTAAACGCGATAAAATGTGAATTTGGATTCACATTGCGTGAAATCGGGGTGAAATGCTGCGCGGAGTGGATGCTCTAGTTCAAGGATAGCAAGGGGAGGGGGAATTACCGGCAAGGCCAGTTGTCAGTGGTCAGTCCCCAGTGGTCAGCGACCAGGGCTTGGTGCAGACGATCCCACCTCTCAGAGGCGAGACGTGGGGCACCCGGCTTACGGCTGAATTGTGAAATGCAGGTCCCTCCACTTCGCTCCCTGCGGCCCCTTCGGTCGGGATGACAAAGGTCAACTATGTACTGAGAACTGGCAACTGAGGACTGAGAACCGGGGACTGACCCCTGACCACTGAAAGCTAAAAGCTACCAGCTTACTCCTCTCAGCTATTCGCCAGCGATGGCGACATGCCGAGGGTGGGCATCTCCTGGTCCTTGTACTGGAGCTGGTAGAGCTTCCAGTAGAGGCCGTGCATGGCGAGCAGCTCCTGGTGGGTGCCCATTTCGCGCAGGTGGCCGCGGTGCATCACCAGAATGACGTCGGCGCGCTGCACGGTGGAGAGGCGGTGCGCCACGATGACCGAGGTGCGGTCGCGCACCATGCGTTCGAGAGCGGTGCGGACGCGCAGCTCCGTGTCGGTATCGACCGAGGATGTGGCCTCGTCGAGGATGAGGATGCGGGGGTTGTGGGCCAGCGCGCGGGCGAAGTTGATGAGCTGCTTCTGCCCGGTGGAGAGGCTGTTGCCGCGCTCGCGCAGCATCTCCTGGTATTGTGCGGGGAGGGTCTGGATGAACTCGTCGACGTTGACCTGCTCGGCGGCGAGGCGCAGCTCGTCGTCGGTGATGTGGTGGCTGCCGAGGCGGATGTTATCTGCGATGGAGCCGCTGAAGAGGAAGGGATCCTGCAGCACGACGCCGAAGTTTTGGCGCAGGCGCGTCAGGTCATGCTGGCGCACATCGATGCCGTTGACCAGCACGCTGCCGTGCTGAATGTCATAGAAGCGCATCATGAGGCCGGTGAGCGTGGTTTTGCCCGCTCCGGTGTGGCCCACGATGGCGGCGGTCTGGTTGGGCTCGATGGTGAAGCTGACGCCGCGCAGAATCCATTCGATCTCCGTCATGGCTTCGAGCTCGGCGGGCGTGGCCGTGGCGATCTGCTGCTGCTGCTCAGGCGTGAGGCGCTGGTAGGTGAACCAGACGTTGCGGAACTCGATGCGGCCGGCGTCTGCATTGGCATCGGGGCCGGACGGGGCAGAGGCTGATGGCTGCGCGGGCGAGACGATTTCAGGCTCGGTGTCGAGCAGCTTGAAGATGCGTTCGCTGGCGGCCATGGCGGCCTGCAGGATGTTGTACTTTTCGCTGAGGTCCTGAATGGGCCGGAAGAAGCGCTGCGCGTACTGCATGAAGGCGACGAGCACGCCGAGGTCGACCGCTCCGCGAATGACGCCGTTGCCGCCCTGCCAGATGATGAGCGCGATGGCGATGGAGCTGAGGATTTCGACGGCGGGGTAGTAGAGCGCGTAGGCGAGGATTGCGTCTTTAAAGGCGACGAGGTAGCTCTTGTTGATGGCCTCGAAGCTCTCGTAGGCGGGCTTTTCGCGGTTGAAGAGCTGCACGACCGACATGCCGCTCACATGCTCCTGCGAGTAGGCGTTGATGCGGGCCAGCGCGGTGCGGATGCGGCGGTAGGAGTCGCGCACGTATTTGCGGAAGATGCGCGTGACGAGCAGGATGAAGGGCAGCACGGCAAAGGCGATGAGCGCCAGCCACCAGCTCATGCTGAGCATGACGCCGACGATGCCGGCGAGCACGAAGACATCCTCAAAGATGGCGAAGACGCCCGAGGTGAACATCTCGTTGAGCGCATCGACGTCGTTGGTGAGGCGCGTGACGAGGCGGCCGACGGGGTTGCGGTCATAGAAGCTGACGTCCATGCGCTGCAGGTGGCGGAAGATTTCGCGGCGCATGTCAAACATGACCTTCTGGCCGGTCCACTGGACGATGTATGTCTGCAGCGCCTCCAAAACATAACTGAAGACGAGCGCGCCCATGTAGATGAGCGCGAGCTGCGTGATGCCGTGCCAGGCGTTGTTGCTGAGGTACTTCGCCAGAAATGCCTGCTTGGCCGCCGGGGCGTGCGTCATGTATTTATCGACGGCGACCTTGGTGAGGTAAGGTCCGAGCACGTCAGCGCCGGCCTTGAGGATGACGGCGACGGTGGCGATGATGGCCGTCCATTTGTAGGGGCCCAGATATTTGAGCAGGCGGCCCATGAGCCGGCTGTCATAGGCTTTGCCGGCGACGTCGTCCTCATGCTGCTGTGCCGGCTTTTTGGCGGCGGGCTCGGGGCTTTTCTGCTGGCTTGCGGGCTTGCTCTGCGGAGGGGGCATAGGCGGCTTTGTTTATTTTACGGGTGCGACAATTTAAGGGATGCTCGGGCTGTACCTCTCGATTCCGTTTTGCCGGTCAAAATGCACCTTCTGTAACTTTGCGTCGGGGGTGTTTCCGGCCAGCTACTTTGACCGCTACGTGGCGCGCCTGGTGGAAGACATGGCGGCAGCGCGGGCGCGCGCGGCGGAGTGGGGCGCGGCGCTGCCGGAGACGGTGGACACGATCTACTTTGGCGGGGGTACGCCGTCGCTGCTGCCGCCGGAGCTGGTGCGGCGGCTGATGGCGGCGATTCGCGGCGAGTTCAGCGTGCTGGCGCGCGCGGAGATTACGTTTGAGGCGGCTCCGGCGCAGTTGGCGGACGAGACGCTGGCGGCGATGGTGGAGACGGGCGCGAACCGGCTGAGCTTTGGCGTGCAGTCGTTTGTGGACGCCGAGGCGCAGGGGACGGGGCGGCTGCATGGGCGGGCCGATGTGTTCGGCGATGTGGAGCGGGCACGCGCGGCGGGCATCGAGGACGTGAGCCTGGACTTGCTGGCGGGGCTGCCGGGGCAGACGCGAGCGAGCTGGCGCGAGTCTCTGGATTGCCTGGAAGCGACGGGCGTGGGCCACGCGAGCGTCTACATGCTGGAGGTGGACGATGCCTCGAAGCTGGGCGCGGAGATGCTCGCGGGCGGCGTGCGGTATGGGGCCGGGCTGGTTCCGAATGAGGACACGATTGTGGCCATGTATGAAGAGGCCGTCGCGGCGCTGGCGGGCATGGGGCTGGCGCAGTATGAGATCTCAAACTTTGCGCGCGCGGGGCGCGAGTCGCGGCACAACCGGCGGTACTGGGAGCGGCGGCCGTACCTGGGGCTGGGCGTGGATGCGCATTCGATGCTGAGAGAAGCCGGAAGGTTGCGGGAAGCCGGAGGCCGGGCGCTGCGCTTTGCGACGACGGATGAGTTGCCGCCTTATCTGGAGAGCGCGGGATGGGCGCGGCCCGAGGCGCTGACGCGCGCGCAGGAGCTGGAGGAGGCGTGGTTTCTGGGGCTGCGGCTGAATGAGGGCGTGGATTTGAGCGCGCTGCGGGCGGAGTTTGGGGCGGCGGCGGTGGCGGGGCTCGATGCGGTGCTGGAGGAACTGGCAGCGGAGGGGCTGGTGACGCGCGGGGCGGGGGAAGATCGGGTGGCGCTGACGATGCGAGGGCGGTTGTTGTCGAATGAGGTGTTTGAGCGGTTTTTGGTCAGCGAGCCAGCGAGTTAGCGGGTCAGCCAGTCAGCGGTGGTGCATTGGAGTGGTGGCGATGGTCTGATTCCACGTCTCTGCGAGACGTGGGGCACCCCGGCGACGCAGGACGCGTCCGTTTTCATCAAGATAAATCGGCGTCATTCTGAGGCCTGTTTTGGGCCGAAGAATCCCGGAGATCGTGCGCGCATGGATGCTGGTTGAGGTTTCTCCCAGAATGTAGTGGGCATGGTGGGAGAAACTTGACGCGGTGTTCGTGGACGGGGGCATCGCCGGGATTCTTCGCTTCGCTCAGAATGACGCCGGGGGGCGAAGGCAGAGTATCCACCCCGATGGGGCTGAGAAGGGTTCGGTGGCTATGATCCCACGTCTCAGAAGCGAGACGTGGGGCACCCGAATTTTCTCAGCACTGAGAGCTGGTGACCAGCAACTGACCACTGACAACTGGAAAATGGGGACTGGCTACTGGCCGCTTTATCCCCGGCCGCTTCATCCCTGACGGCTGCCTCGCTATATTGAAACTATGTCTGCTACTTCTGCTTCTGCTGCTTTGAGTGCCGCGAATGGCAAGCCTTCCACCATGATTGACCTGCGCAGCGATACCGTCACTGTGCCCACTCCGGAGATGTGGGCGGCGATGGCTTCGGCGGAGGTGGGTGATGACGTCTATGGCGAAGACCCCACCATCAACCGGCTGGAGGCGCGGGCGGCGGCGATTTTTGGCCGCGAGGCGGCGATTTTTGTGCCGACCGGGACGATGGGGAACCAGACCGCGATCCGGCTGCACACGCGGCCCGGGCAGGAAGTGGTCTGCGAGGCGCGTGCCCACATTGTGGATTGGGAGATGGCGATGGTCTCCGCCTTTAGCGGATGCCAGTTGCGCACGGTGGCCGCCGAGCGCGGCGTGCTGACGTGGCAGCATATCAAGACGGCGCTGTCGCCGAAGATTTATTACCGCGCGCAGACCGGGCTGATTTCGCTTGAGAACACGCACAATATGGCCGGCGGAACGGTGACTCCGCTGGAAGTGCTCGAAGAGATCTGGGCCGGGGCGAAGGATGCCGGGCTGCCGGTGCATCTGGACGGGGCGCGCGTCTTCAACGCGGCGGCGGCGCTGGGCGTTGAGGTGGCGCGGCTGACGCGGGGATTTGATTCGGTGATGTTCTGTTTGTCGAAGGGGCTGAGCGCGCCGGTGGGCTCGATATTGGTGGGCAGCCGGGAGTTCATTGACCGGGCGCGCTCAGTGCGCAAGATGCTGGGCGGCGGCATGCGGCAGGCGGGCGTGCTGGCGGCCGCAGGGCTGATTGCGCTCGAAGAGATGCCGCAGCGGCTCGGCGAAGACCATGCGAACGCGCGGCTGCTGGCCGAGCGCGTTGCGGATTGCAAAGAGGTCGAGCTGGATTTGCAGGGCGTGCAGACGAACATCGTGATTTTCACGCTGCGCGGGCAGGGCGACGCGGCGGCGCTGGTGGCGCGGCTGAAGCAGCGCGGCGTGGCGGCGAGCGCGGTGGGTCCCCATGCGGTGCGGTTTGTAACGCACCGCAATGTGGACCGGGCGGCGTGCGAGCAGGCAGCGCAGGTGGCGGTGGAGGAGATTTCGAGCCAGTCAGCGGGTTAGCGGGTCAGCCGGTGATTTGTCAGTCTTTAGAAGGGCCGCCTGGTGGCGGCCTTTTCCTTCAGGGGCGGAAGTTGCTTCATTTTGGGACACGAGTGAATGCAGGTCTCTCCGCTCACTTCGTTCGGTCGGGATGACAAAGAGTCTGGCATGGTGGGAGAAACCTGACGCAGTGTTCGTGCGCCGGGCATCGCCGGGATTCTTCGCTCCCACCCCAGCGCGCTGCGCACGCCGGGGATCCCGGTTCGCTCAGAATGACGCACTCCTTGAGAGGGACTGACCACTGGTAACTGGTAACCGCCCACTGGGGACTGACCACTGGGGACCGGCCTCTACCGCGTGGGGTCGAGGAACTGCTGCGCGGCGATGGTTTCGAGGATGCGTTCGCCCATCATGGCGGCCTTGTTCTGCAGTTCGAGTGCGGCGGGGGCGGGCAGCAGTTCGCTGGTGGTGACGCGCCAGAGGGCGAGCCAGCGGTCAAGATGGGCGTGGCCCAGGCGGGGCAGCCTGAGGTGCGCGTCCATGGGGTTACCCTTGTAGGTTCCGGCGGAGAGCATTACGGAGCACCAGAAATTGGTCAGCTTCTCAAGATGCTCGGGCCAGCGGTCGCCGATGGCGCTGTGGAAGATGGGTGCGAGCAAATCGTCCTCGCGGATGCGGGCGTAAAAGGCATCAACCAGTTGGCGGAGCGAGGTTTCGGACAAGGAGCCGTTGGGAAGCATAACTCATAGATGAGGGTGATTGGCCAGAGACTGCAGAAAAATGTGAGTCCCGGCGGCGCGCCGCTGCATATACTAGCTAATATGCCCAAGTATTCCATTGTCGTCCCTTTTCATAACGAAGAAGAAAATGTCACCGCCCTGTACGACCGCCTGAAAGCGGTGATGGAACATGTTGGAGACAGTTTTGAACTCGTGCTGGTGGACGATGGCTCGCGCGACCGCACCTACAAGCTGCTGGAAGAGATTGCCGCGGTAGACAGCCGCGTGCTGGTGGTGAAGCTGCGCCGCAACTTTGGGCAGACCTCAGCGCTGGCCGCCGGCTTTGACCATGCGCAGGGCGAGTTTGTGCTGGCCATGGATGGCGATCTGCAGCATGATCCGCTGGAGATTCCCAACTTCCTAGAAAAGCTCGAAGAGGGCTACGACGTGGTGAGCGGATGGCGCAAGCAGCGCATTGACAATTTTGTGATGCGGCGTTTTCCGTCGCGCTGCGCCAACTGGCTGATGGCCAAGCTGTCGGGCGTGGACATTCACGACTTCGGCACGACATATAAGGCCTACCGGCGCGAGGTGATTCAGAACATTCCGCTGTATGGCGAGATGCACCGGTTTATTCCGGCGCTGGCCTCGTGGTATGGGGCGACGATCTGCGAGATTCCCATCAAGAATGTGCATCGCGAGCGCGGCAAGTCGCACTATGGCATCGGGCGCACCTTCCGGGTATTTTTTGATCTGCTGACGATTCGTTTTCTGCTCAAGTACATGACGCGTCCGCTGCACTTTTTTGGCAGCCTGGGCGCCATGAGCATCGTGCTGGGCGGTGCGGTGAGCGTGCTGCTGGCGGGGTTGAAGATCTTTACGCAGCAGCATGTGATGGATCAGCATGGTCCGCTGTTTGTGATTGCGGGCGTGGCGATTCTGGCCGGCATTCAGTTGCTGGCGATTGGTCTGCTCGGTGAATTGCAGGTGCGGCACTACCACACCAATAACCATCGCGCGCCGTATGCGGTGGACCGGCTGGTGCGGCTGCGCGCGACCGAGGAGCCGAACCTGCTGCACGAGTCGTAGGAAGCAGTTGTCAGTCTCCAGTTTTCAGTTGTCAGAAGGGCCGCCCGGTGGGCGGCCCGTTTCGTTGGGGGCATGGCCCTCAAGGGGCTGCGGTCCGTCCCCTTCATGCGATCGGTGGCGGCGGTTGCCGTGCGGAGTGTGATCCCACGTCTCAAAATCGAGACGTGGGGCACCCGGATGCTTTTCCATTGGCGAGGCGGGGCATGGTGGGAGAAACCTCGCAATGCATCTGCGGCGTAGGCATTCCCGGGATTCTTCGCCGCGTTGCGGCTCAGAATGACGCATCCTGAGGAGGGTCTGGAGTCGGGGAGGAAAATGCAGGTCCCTCCGCTCACTTCGTTCGGTCGGGATGACAAAACGAAAGTGTGTGCCTGCTTGGAGAGCCGGTGAGGTGGGGCATGATGGGAGAAACTGCGCAATGCATCTGCGACGGACAGATCGCCGGGATTCTTCGCCGCGTTGCGGCTCAGAATGACGCATCGCGGGTGGGGGCGGAGTTCGGAAGTACCATGTGTTGACGTGGGCGGGAGGCCGGGGCGCGAGGCGAACAACCCCACTCAAGCCAACACCGGGCTTGAATGGGGCACCGTGCGACTGAATGACGCATCGGTTGAGATTGGATGGCCGCTGTGGAGTGATCGCTGACAAACTGGGGACTGACAACTGGCTACTGCCGACTGAAAACCGGGCATCTCCGCGTGCGGGTTTATGATGGCGGGGGTATGACAATGATGATGATGGCGAGCACGGTGCTGCTGTTTTGTTTTGCGATAGGGTTCTTCACGGGCTGGCGCTCGATGAGCGGCATTGCGCTGGTGTGCTGGGGGATTCATCTGGGTTGGCTCGCGGTGGCGCATACGCCGCTGTTCTTTTTGGGCAGCACGGTATCGCTGGTGGTGTTTTCGCTGCTGGCGGTGGGCGAGTTGATTGGCGACAAGCTGCCGCAGATTCCCAACCGGACCGACATTGGGCCGCTGATAGCCCGGATGGTGTTTGGCGGGCTGTGCGGATGGGTGCTGGCGATGAATGGCCATGCTGCCGTGGCCGCAGGTGTGGCCTGCGGCGCGGTGGGTGCGATTGTGGGCGCGTTTGCGGGCTTTCATGCGCGGCGCGCCATCACGCGGCGCGGCACCGGGGTCCCCGGCGACGGGTCTTCGTCGCTGGGGTGGCGAGGTGTGAAGGATTTTCCTGTTGCGCTCATCGAAGACATCGTTGCCATCGCAGGCGGCCTGTGGCTCGTTTCGCGCTTCTAAGTTACTGAGGGCGTTCGCGTCCCCGACTCCACTGAGAACGAGAGAGCCTTGCAAGCAGACGGTAGGAAGCGTGTTGTCATTGAGGGAGTGGCCCCGGAGATTGATGCCGGGCATTTTCCAGTGAAGCGCACCGTGGGAGACCGCGTGCGCGTGGAAGCCGATGTGTTTGGCGATGGCCACGACCATGTGATGGCCTGGCTGCTGTATCGCTATGTGCCGCGCGATCGCGAGGCAGGGCCGTGGCAGCAGGTGAAGATGGCCGCACTCGGCAATGACCGCTGGGCGGGCGAGTTCGCGGTGGCGGAGCTGGGCGTCTACCAGTACACGGTGGCCGGTGAGGTGGATCACTTTGAGACGTGGCGCAGTGATCTGGAAAAGCGCATTGCCGCCGGACAGGAAATTGATATTGATCTGCTGAATGGCGCGAAGCTTGTCGAAGAGGCGGCGTCGCGCGCGGGCGCGACCGATGCGAAAGAGCTGCGGCGCTGGGCGGCGAGGCTGAAGGCCGGCGATGCAGCGGCACAGGAAGCGGCGCTGGATGACGCTCTGCTGGCGCTGGTGGAGCGCTTTCCCGACGAAGCGAAGATCACCTTGTATGAGCGCGTGCTGCCGGTGCGGGTGGAGCGCGAGCGAGCAGGATTCTCCAGTTGGTATGAGCTGTTTCCGCGCTCGGCGGGCGCGATTCCTTTTGCGCATGGCACGTTTGCCGATGTGGAGGCGCGGCTGGAGTATGTGGCCGGGCTGGGCTTTGATGTGCTCTACCTGCCGCCGATTCATCCCATCGGGCGCAGCTTTCGCAAGGGCAAGAACAACGCGGTGACGGCGGAGCCGGGCGATGTGGGCAGTCCGTGGGCGATTGGCGCGGCCGAGGGCGGACACACCGATATATTGCCGGAACTGGGCACGCTCAAGGACTTTCAACGCTTGCGGCAGAAGGCCGAGGCGCTGGGCATGGAGCTGGCGCTCGACATTGCATTTCAGTGCTCGCCCGATCATCCGTGGGTGCGGCGGCATCCGCTGTGGTTCAAGCATCGCGCGGATGGAACGATTCAGTATGCGGAGAATCCGCCGAAGAAGTATCAGGATATTTATCCGCTCGACTTTGAGAGCGAGGACTGGGAAGGGCTGTGGAAGGCGCTGCATGGAGTCTTTCTCTACTGGATTGAGCAGGGCGTGAAGATCTTCCGCGTGGACAATCCGCACACGAAGGCGTTCGGCTTCTGGGAGTGGTGCATTGCGGAGATCAAGGCCGATTATCCGGAAGTGATTTTTCTGGCGGAGGCCTTCACGCGGCCGCGCGTGATGGAGCGGCTGGCGAAGCTCGGGTATTCGCAGTCGTACACGTACTTCACGTGGCGCAATTCGAAAGAAGAGCTGACGGAGTATCTGACGGAGCTGACGCAGACCGGGGTGAAGGAGTATCTGCGTCCGAACTTCTGGCCGAATACGCCGGACATATTGCCGTTGAGCCTGCAGACGGGCGGGCTGGCGCTCTTTCAGGCGCGGCTGGTGCTGGCCGCGACCATGAGCAGCAACTATGGCGTGTATGGGCCGGCCTATGAGGCGCTGGAGCATGAGCCGCTGCGCCCGGGCGCGGAGGAGTATCTGCACTCGGAGAAGTACGAGATTCGCAGTTGGACGTGGGACGAGAAGCGGCCGATTCCGCAACTGATGAAGAAGCTGAATGCTGCACGGCGCGCGCATGCGGCGCTGCAGGCCAATGAGCATGTGGTGTTTCATGAGACGGATAATCCGCACCTGATTGCGTACTCTAAGCAGACGCCGGATGGCGAAGACACCGTATTGACGGTGGTGAATCTGGACCCGTACAACACGCAGTCGGGTTGGGTGACGCTGGCGCTGTGGAAGCTCGGCATGGACGAGGACGCGAGCTATGAGGTGTATGATCTGCTGTCGGAAGAACGCTTCCTCTGGCAGGGCGCGCGCAATTATGTGGAACTGAATCCGGAGAAGATGCCGGCGCACGTGCTGCACGTGCGCAAATCTGTGAGGACGGAAAAAGACTTTGACTACTACCGCTGAGGGACGGACGGCAGGGCAGGTGTTTGTGCGGAAGCCGGGATCGGCTTCTGATCCGCTCTGGTATAAGGACGCGCTGATTTATGAGCTGCACGTGCGCGCCTTTTACGACAGCAACAATGACGGCATTGGAGATTTTCCGGGGCTGATTGAGAAGCTGGATTATCTGCAGGACCTGGGCGTGACGTGCCTGTGGCTGCTGCCGTTTTTTCCCTCGCCGCTCAGGGATGATGGCTACGACATCTCCGACTACACGAGCGTGAACCCGAGCTATGGCACGATTGAGGACTTTCAGCGCTTTTTGAATGCGGCGCATGAGCGCGGACTGCAGGTGATGATTGAGCTGGTCATCAATCACACGTCCGACCAGCATCCGTGGTTTCAGCGCGCGCGGCAGGCTCCGGCAGGCTCGCCGGAGCGCGACTTTTATGTGTGGAGCGACTCGGACCAGAAGTATAAAGACGCGCGCATCATCTTCACCGACACGGAGAAGTCGAACTGGACATGGGACCCGGTGGCGCAGCAGTACTACTGGCACCGCTTTTTTTCGCATCAGCCGGATTTGAATTTTGATAATCCCGCGGTGCTGGAGGAAGTGATTCGCGTGATGCGCTTCTGGCTCGACATGGGTGTGGATGGGCTGCGGCTCGACGCGATTCCTTACCTGATCGAGCGCGACGGCACCAATTGCGAGAACCTGGCGGAGACGCATGCGCTGATCAAGGCGATTCGCAAGGCAATGGATGACGGCTACCTGGGCCGCATGATTCTTGCCGAGGCGAATCAATGGCCCGAGGATGTGCGTCCGTATTTTGGCGACGGCGATGAGTGCCACATGGCGTTTCATTTTCCGCTGATGCCGCGCATCTACATGGCGCTGCGGCAGGAGGACAGGCTGCCGATCACCGACATCATCGCGCAGACGCCGGCGATTCCTGAGAGCTGCCAGTGGGGCATCTTTTTGCGCAACCACGATGAGCTGACGCTCGAAATGGTCAGCGAAGATGAACGCGACTACATGTATCTGGCGTATAGCGCCGATCCGCGCATGCGCATCAATATCGGCATCCGGCGCAGGCTGGCTCCGCTGCTGGATAACAACCGCCGCCGCATCGAGTTGCTGAACAGTCTGCTGTTCTCGTTTCCGGGGACGCCGATTTTGTATTACGGCGATGAGATCGGCATGGGCGACAACATTTATCTTGGCGACCGCAACGGCGTGCGCACGCCGATGCAGTGGACGGGCGACCGCAATGCGGGATTTTCTCGCGCGACGCCGGCCAAGCTCTTCAGCCCCGTCATCATGGACCCGGTGTGGGGCTATGAGGCGATCAATGTGGAGGCGCAGCAGAGCGATGCGTCGTCGCTGCTGAACTGGATGCGTAACATGATTGCGCTGCGCAAGCTGTTCCAGGTGTTCGGGCGCGGGTCAATGAAGTTTCTGGAGCCGGAGAACCGCAAGGTGCTGGCCTATGTGCGCGAGTATGACGGCGAGCGGGTGCTGTGCGTGGCCAACCTGTCGCGCTTTGCGCAGCCGGTGGCGCTGGATTTGTCAGAGTACGCGGGCATGATTCCGGTGGAGATGCTGGGGTATGTGGAGTTTCCGGCGATCGGGAAGCAGGTGTATCCGCTGACGCTGGGGCCGTATGGATTTTTGTGGCTGGAGTTGCAGGCGGGCGAAGAGCCGGTGGAGGTTCCGTCGCCGGGCGCGACCGATGAGTTGCTCCACGTGAAGAGCGAGACCGATTGGCAAAGCGTGCTGGAAGGCCGCGGCCGCGAGACGCTGGAGCGCCTACTGCCGGAGTATGTGCAGCGGCAGCGGTGGTTTGGCGGCAAGTCGCGGCCAATTGCAACCGTGAAAGTGACAGATTGGGCGCTGCTGGATGGTGGGCATCTGGCGCTGGTGTGGATCGAGGTTCATTTTGCCGAAGGAGAACCCGACACTTATCTGGCACCGATGGCGATGGCCTTTGGCGAGGAGTGCAAAGCGGTGGTGGAGCACCATGGGCAGGCGGTGCTGACGAAGATCTTTTCGACGCGCGGCGCGGGCGTGCTGTATGACGGCATGATGCGCGATGAGAGCGCGCAGGCGCTGCTGCGCCTGATGGCCGGGGGCGGGGAAGTGGCGACGCAGCACGGCACGGTACGCGGCACGGCGAGCAGCCTGTTCGCGGAGCTGCGCGGCAGCGACGCTGCGCTGGGGGTGCGGCGCGGGTCTGCCGAGCAGAGCAACACCTCGGTGATCTTTGGCGACCGGCTGATTCTGAAGCTGTTCCGGCGGCAGCAGACGGGGCTGAATCCTGATATGGAGATTGGGCGCTTTTTGACGGAGCGTACGGAGTTTCGCAACATCGCTCCGTTTGCGGGCGCGCTCGAACTTGTTTCGCGCGACGGGGGCGAGGGTTCCACGCTGGCGATGATGCAGGGGCTGGTGCAGAACGAGGGCGATGGCTGGTCATGGATGCTCGAAGAGCTGGACCGATACTTTGAGAGCGCCGTGGCGGCGCCGTTCCCCGAGGTGAAGCTGCCGGGCACGGGGGCGCTGCGCGAGAAGCTGAACGGGATTCCGGCAGCGGCGCGTGAGCATGCGGGACTCTCGATTGAGGGAGCTTCGACACTGGGGCGGCGCACGGCGGAGATGCATTTGTCGCTGGCGGTGGACCGTCGCGATGCGGACTTTGCGCCGGTGCGCATGGAAGCCGATGATCTGGCGTCGCTGCGGGCGGCGCTGCAGGCCGATGCGGCGCGCGCCTTTGACGCGCTGAAGGCGAACCTGGCGCGGCTGCCCGATGATGCCGTGGAGACGGCCGGGCTGGTGCTGAGCCGCCGCACGCAGTTGCTGGAGCGCTTTCAGCGGCTCACGGCGCTGCAGGATGCGGGCGCGAAGACGCGCGTGCATGGGGACTATCATCTGGGCCAGGTGCTGCGCGCGAAGGGCGACTTTGTGATTCTGGACTTTGAGGGCGAGCCAGCGCGGTCGCTGGCCGAGAGGCGCACGAAGCAATCGCCGCTGAAAGATGTAGCGGGGATGGTGCGCTCGTTCAGCTATGCGGCGTTTTCGGCGATGACGCACTTTTCTTCGCGCCGCCCGGCAGACACCGAGCGGCTGGAGCCGTGGGCGCGGCTGTGGGAGACGGCGGTGACGGCGGAGTTTTTGCGCGCCTACCGCAAGACCATGGGCAAATCGACGATTGTGCCGCGCACGGCCGAGGCGTTTGAGGTGCTGCTGCAGATTTTCACGCTGGACAAGGCGCTGTATGAGCTGGTGTATGAGTTGAATCATCGCCCGGGATGGGTGCGTGCGCCGTTGAACGGCATTTTGTATCTTCCATAGTTGCAATAGACCGATAGACCAAAGGGAATCGAAATGGCTGAGGCGGAGGTTCTCGAAGAGACCGGCAGCGGAGCGGGACAGCAGGCTGCAGTGGATCTGCTGATTGGCGTGACCGGGGCGGTGAGCCTGGACGAGCTGCGGATACGCGTGAGCGAAGTGCTGGCGCAGGCAGGGCGTCCCGGGCCCGGACGCGTGGTGGTGGCGTGGCCGGGCGGCGAAGATGCAACGCCCGTGGAGCCGCGCGATGGCTTTGAGTTGATACCGTATCGCGTGCCGCCGGTGAATGATGGCGGCGCGTGGGCGCAGATCTCCGCCGCGCAGCGGGGCGTGCTGGCGCTGGCCGCGGAGCTGAAGGCTGCGGCGTGCCTGGTGCTGGCGGCGGATCTCGAAGCACTGCATGGCGAGGCTGTGCAGACGATGGCCGGAGCCGTGCTCGGACGGCAATGTGACCTGGCGCTGCCGGTGTATGCCCTCACGCGTTATGAGGGGCTGCTGAATACGGCGATTCTTGCGCCGATGAGCCGCGCGCTGTATGCACGCAGAGTCGAATTTCCGCTGCCGTTTGAGTTTGCCGCGTCGGCGCGCTATGTCGAGTGCGTGGCGCACTCGCATGGCGCGAACGCGCAGGGCGTGCTGTGGCCGCTGTCGCACGCCGTGCAGGAGCCGATGCCGCGCAACGCGGGTGTGTGCCAGGTGCATCTGCGGGCGCACCATCATGCGCCGATGGAGGGGCTGGACCTGACGGCGGTGCTGTCGCAGATTGTGGGCGCGCTCTTTACCGAGGTGGAGTTGACGGCGTCGAGCTGGCAGCGGCTGCGCGGTTCGCAACCGGCCACGGTGTGGGGCGAGCCGCATGCGCCGGTGATGCCGGAGGAGCCGGTGGATGCGCGCGAGATGGTGGAGTCGTTTCAACTGGCGGCGCGCAACCTGGGCGAGCTTTGGAGCCTGGTGCTGCCTCCGGTGGCACTGCTGGAGCTGAAGCGGCTGGCGCGTCAGCCGGTGGAGAGCTTTCGCATGCCGGACGCGCTGTGGGCGCGCATGGTGTATGACTTTGCGCTGGCGCACCGGCTGCGCACGATGGGGCGCTCGCATCTGATGGGCGCGCTGACTCCGCTGTATCTGGGCTGGGTGGCGTCATACGTGCAGGAGATTGCCCTGCTGCCGGCTGCGGAAGTGGCCGAACGGCAGGAGCGGCTGGCGCGAGCCTTTGAAGAGAACAAACCGTATCTGGTTTCGCGCTGGAGATGGCCTGACCGCTTCAATCCATAAGCGATATTTGGCGCGAAGCAAGGAGGACGAAGATGTGGAACCAGATTGAACAGGCACTAGAGCAGTCGATGCAGCGCGTGTTTGAGAAGATTGCAACGCTGCTGCCGGGGCTGCTGGCGGCTCTGGTGGCGGTGCTGATCTTTTTGGCGCTGGCCTGGGCGGCAGCCTGGCTGACGCGCACGGTGCTCACGGCGGTCGGCTTTGACGCGCGGCTGACGCGCGGCGCGGTGGCCATTGCCGAGTGGACGCCAGCATATACGCCTACGCTGCTGGTGACGCGCATCGTCTTCTGGGTGTTTGTGGTGACGGGGCTGCTGGTGGGCGTGTCGGCCTTTGACGCGGCGTCGTCAGAGCCGGTGGTGTCGCATGCGATGTTCGCATTTGTGCCGCGCCTGATTGGGGCGGCGATTCTGCTGCTGGTGGGCAATGTGCTGGCGCGCTTTTTGTCGCGCAGCGTGCTGATTGCCGCCGTCAACATGAACCTGGACTATGCGCGCCTGCTAAGCCTGGGTGTGAAGTGGCTGGTGCTGGTGCTGACGGGCGCGATGGTGCTCGATCACCTGGGGCTGGGGCAGCAGATTGTGGACATGGCCTTCGGCATTTTGTTCGGCGGCATTGTGCTGGCGCTTTCGCTGGCCGTGGGGCTGGGGTCGCGCGACCTGGTGAGCCGCTCGCTCGAACGCGAGGCGGCCAAGCCGGTGGAGCTGCCTACGCAGGAGAAGCTGCGGCATTTCTGAGAGACAGTTCTCAGATGTCAGTTATCAGTGGTCAGTTGCAAGTTGCGGGATCGTTCTTGTCCGCTGCTGACAGCAGGTCCCTCGCCTCCGCCCACCCCAACGTGCTGCGCACGCCGGGGGCCCGGTTCGCTCAGAATGACGCCGGGCCGGATTTGGGACTAAAGATTGTTCCAACCCTTGGAGCGTTCGACGGCATTGTGCCAGCGGGCGCGGCGGGCGGCGATGGCGGCGGGGTCGACGCGGGGCGTGAAGCGTGTGTCCTCGTGGCGATGAGCGTGCAGTTCATCGGTGTTGCTCCAGAAGCCGCAGGCGAGCCCGGCGAGATAGGCCGCGCCGAGCGCGGTGGTCTCCATCATGGCGGGGCGCACGACGGGCAGCCCGAGCAGGTCGGCCTGGAACTGCATCATGAGGTCATTGGCCGCCGCGCCGCCATCGACGCGCAGCTCGCGCATGGAGTGGCCGGTCTCAGACTGCATGGCGTCAAAGACGTCGGCGACCTGAAAGGCAATGCTCTCGAGCGCGGCGCGCGCAATGTGCCCGGCGGTGGTGCCGCGATGAATGCCGAGGATGAGGCCGCTGGCGTTGGGGTCCCAGTGCGGCGCGCCCAGGCCGGCGAAGGCCGGCACGAAGACGACGCCGCCGGAGTCGGGCACGGACATGGCGAGAGACTCGATATCGCTGGAGTTCCAGACGAGGCGCAGGTTGTCGCGCAGCCACTGCACGACGGCGCCGCCGATGAAGATGCTGCCTTCGAGCGCGTACTCAAGCCGCTGCTGCGTGCTGGCGGCGAGCGTGGTGATGAGGCGGTGTTTGGACTGCAGGAATTCCGTGCCGATGTTCTCAAGCAGGAAGCAGCCGGTGCCGTAGGTATTTTTTGAGTCGCCCGCGCGCGTGCAGTGCTGGCCAAAGAGCGCGGCCTGCTGGTCGCCGGCGATGCCCGCAATGGGCACGGAGCCAAGGCCGAGCGCGGTGGCCTCGCCGATCTGCTGGCTTGACCCGACGACCTCGGGCATCATGCTGGCCGGGATTTGCAGGCGGTCGAGAAGCTCCGCGTCCCAGCGGCCCTCGCGGATGTTGAAGAGCATGGTGCGCGAGGCGTTGGTGGTGTCGGACACGTGACGCTTGCCGCCGGTGAGGTTCCAGATGAGCCAGCTATCGACGGTGCCAAAGGCGAGCTTGCCCTGCCGGGCGCGTTCGCGTGCGCCGTCCACATGATCGAGCAGCCAGGCAACCTTGGTGGCTGAGAAGTAGGGGTCAAGGCGCAGGCCGGTTTTGGCACGTACCGTGTCTTCGAGGCCCTCTTCGGCGAGCTGGCGGCAGTGATCCGCGGTGCGGCGGTCTTGCCAGACGATGGCGTTGGCGATGGGCTTGCCGGTTTCACGGTCCCATACGATGGTGGTTTCGCGCTGATTGGTGATGCCGATGGCGGCAAGGTCGCGGGGGCCTGCACCGGCGCGGGTGAGCACCTCGACGGCAGAGCTCATCTGCGAGGTCAGAATGTCCATGGGGTCATGCTCGACCCAGCCGCTCTGCGGGTAGATCTGCCGGAACTCGTGTTGCGCGACGCCGGCAATGCGTCCTTCATGGTCAAAGAGAATGGCGCGCGAGCTGGTGGTGCCCTGATCGAGAGAGAGAATGTAGCGCATCGGCTTCCAGCTTATCGCTCACGGTTTTCAGTTGTCAGTCCCCAGTACACAGTTGTCAGTTGTCAGAGCCCTGCGGTTCATGCTTCGGCCCTGTGCGTGAGCAGCGCTTTTTCTACAGCGTGGTAGCCGCACATGCCGTGCACGCCTCCGCCGGGCGGCGTCGAGGACGAGCAGAGATAGATGCGCTTGTTCGACGTGGCGTACTGGTGGAGGGTGGGACGCAGAAAGAGCTGGCGCAGGGTAAATGCGCCGCCGTTGATGTCTCCGCCGATGATGTTGGCGTTCATGGCCTCAAGTGTGCGCGGGGTGGAGACGCGGCGTAGCAGAATGCAGTCGCGGAAGCCAGGGGCGAAGCGCTCGATCTGCGCCTCGATACGCTCCGTCATGTCCACGTTGGAGCCGTGCGGAACATGGCAGTAGGCCCAGAGCACATGCTTGCCGGCAGGCGCGCGCGAGCTGTCAAAGAGCGAGGGCTGCGAGACGAGCACAAAGGGCTTCTCAGGCGATTGGCCGCGCAGCACGGCGGCTTCGGCGGCGGCGATTTCGCTCATGGAGCCGCCCACATGCACGGTGAGGGCGCGGCGGCACTCGGGCGCGGCCCAGGGCGCGGGCGAGTGCAGCGCGTAGTCGATCTTGTAGGCTCCGGGACCATAGCGGTAGCGGCTCAACTGCCGCGCGTAGGCCGGGGTGAGATGGCCTTCGGCAATCTGCAGCAACTGGCGCGGCGTGACGTCACAGAAGACGAGGCCGTTGGGGTCAGGCAATTGCGCGAGTGACTCAATGCGGCGGCCAGTGTGCAGCTTGCCGCCGAGCGCTTCGAGAGAGGCGAGCAGAGCCTGCGTGATGGATTGCGCTCCGCCTCGGGGCATGGGCCAGCCCACGGCGTGCATGGCCGCGCCCAGCATGAGGCCCACGGCGGCGCTGAATGGCGCATCGAGACGCATGAAAGAGTGCGCGGCAAGACCGGCAAAGAGCGCGCGGGTGCGGGCATTGCGAAAGCGTGTGGCCGCAAGCAGCGTGGCCGGCTGCATGGCGTGCAGGCCGAAGCCGGCCATGCGGAAGGGCTGATCAGGAAAGCGCAGCAGCGAGCCGAGCGCGTCCTCAGCGAAGCTGGCCCAGTGCGCGGCCAGCGGTGCGTGCAGGCTGCGCCAGGCGTGGCCATCGCGGCCGAGCGCGGAGCAGGCGGCGTCGAGATCGCGCAGCAGCACGGCGGCCGTGCCGTCGTCGAAGGGATGGGCAAGCGGAATATCTGCGTGGATCCATTCGAGGCCGTGCTGTTCCAGATGGAGCGAGCGAAAGAAGGGCGAGCCCGCGGCCATGGGATGCACGGCTGAGCCGAAGTCATGCAGGTAGCCGGGCGCGGTGAGAGGCAGTGTGCGGGCCGCGCCGCCGGGCACTTGCTCGGCCTCGAAGACCTCAACGTCGAAGCCAGCCATGGCGGCGTGAATGGCAGCCGCGAGGCCGTTGGGTCCTGAGCCGATGACGAATGCGCGAGGCACGCTCTCTATTATGGGGCGGCGGCGTGCGGGAAGGCGAGCAAATGCTTTGCTGGGTGCGAGTGACCACGGGGGGTTTTTTGCAGATCGGGAAAGTAATTTCCTGATTCGGAACGCGCATTACCGAAGTGCGCGCCAGAGCGTGATTCCATAGATAAGTTGCGCTGCCTACCCGTTATAAACACGTCATAACGTCACGCAGATCGGGGTGGGAGCGCATGCCGGAGACTCGCAGCGAAACCGAACGGCCTTTTGTGAGTGTGGTGCTGCCAACGGCGGGACGTTCGCCCTGGCTGGGCCACGCGGTGCGCAGCGCGCTGGCGCAGACGTATGCGGCCCTGGAAGTGGTGTTGGTGGATGATAGCCGCGAGGGGCAGGCCGACCAGCCGTGGAATCTGTTGTGGGCCGGCGAGGAGCGGGTGCGCGTGCTGCGTACCGGCGGCATAGGCGGCGCTGCGGCGCGGCGGGCCGGCGTGGAAGCGGCCCGGGGTGAGTGGATCGCCTTTCTGGATGATGACGACGAATGGCTGCCGGAGAAGATTGCGCGGCAGATGGAGGCGGCGCAAATCTCCGCGCCCGCACGTGGCCATGTGGTGATGGCGTGCCGTCAATGGGTGCGCACGGCTGCGAGCGAGTATCTGTTTCCGCGGCGGGTGTATGACGGCGTGGAGCCGATGGCGAGCTATCTCTTTTGCCGCCGGGGATTCACGCAGGGCGGGGGATTTCTGCAGACCTCGACGCTTGTAGCGCCGCGCGCGCTGCTGCTGGAGACGCCGTTTCGCGCGGGGCTGCGCGTGCATCAGGACTGGGACTGGCTGCTGCGCGTGGCGCGGCGCGGGGATGTGCGCGTGCGGGTGCTCGAAGAGGCGCTGGCCGTGTATCGCACCGAGGATGGGCGCGAGACCGTCAGCCAGCGGCCGGACTGGCGGGCATCGCTGGACTGGATTCGGGAGCATCGCGGAAGGATCGATCCGCGCGCCTATTCCTGGTTTGTCGCGGTGCAGTGCGTGTGGAAGGCGCGGGCTGCGGGCACGCCGCTGCGGGCCTGGGCTGAGATTGCGCGGGCCTTTGTGGCCGAGGGGCGTCCGGGGCTGCGTTCGGCGCTGTACTTCCTGGGGTTTGCTGTGTTTCCGGTGGGATGGCGCAAGTCACTGCGCAACCGGATGTGGCGGGTAAAGCGGGAAGAGAGGAACTTATGGGCACTTATGCTTCGCTGGTAAGAACGGACACGGCTTTTACGCAATCGTATCTGGACGCGGTGAAAGAGATAGCCGCGCAGTTGGATGTAGATGCCATTGAGCGCATGGTGGCCGTGCTGGTGGATGTGCGCGAGGCCGGGGGCCGGGTGTTCTTTTTGGGCGTGGGCGGCGGCGCGGCCAATGCCAGCCATGCGGTGAACGACTTCCGCAAGATCGCGGGCATGGAATGTTATGCGCCGAGCGACCATATGGCAGAGTTGACGGCGCGCATCAACGATGAGGGCTGGGATTGCAGCTATGCGCAGTGGCTGCGCGGCAGCCGCTTGAGCGCCTATGATGCGTTGTTTGTTTTCTCGGTCGGGGGCGGCAGCCTGGAGCAGCGCGTGAGCGTGAACCTGGTGGAGAGCCTGCGTCTGGCCGAGCGCGTGGGCGCGCGCATTCTAGGCGTGGTGGGCCGCGATGGGGGCTACACGGCGCAGTCGGCCGATGCCTGTGTGGTGGTGCCGACGGTCTGCGGCGAGTCGGTGACTCCGCATACTGAGGAGTTTCAGAGCGTGGTGCTGCATCTGCTGGTTTCGCATCCGCGCTTGAAAGCGCAGGCGACCAAGTGGGAGTCATTGCAATGAAGCGGCCACGGCCGGCGTTCTTTCTGGATCGCGACGGCGTGATCACCGAGAACGTGTGGTATGAAGACACGAGGCAGTGGGAGGGTCCGCGCTCGATGGAGGACTTTCGCCTGCTGCCGGGCGTGGTGCCCGCACTGGAGGCTCTGCAGGATGCCGGATATGCGCTGATTCTGGTGTCAAACCAGCCGAATGCCGCGCTGGGCAAGTCCCTGATGAGCCAGTTGAATGAGATGCATCATGCGCTGCATCGGGAGATGCGGCGGAACGGTCTCCGCTTTCTGGATTACTGCTATTGCCTGCATCATCCGCAGTCGCGAATTCCGGAGCTGGGCGGGCTGTGCCGCTGCCGCAAGCCGTCGCCCTACTGGCTGCACTATGCGGCGGCGCGCTACGGCGTGGACCTGCGGGCAAGCTGGATGGCCGGGGACCGGGAGACGGATTCGCTGTGCGCGGCCCGGGCCGGGGTGCGGGCGATTCGCGTGGGGCAGGGGTTGGTGCGCGATGGGCTGGCGGCGATGATTGCGCCCGATCTGCCAGCGGCGGTGCGGCGGATTCTGCGGCCGCGAGCTCTGCGGCACGAGGACTGGGTGGAGGCGGTTTCGTAGAAGTTCATTGCCCCAAGCCCGTTTGCAGATTGCCGTTTGATATTCAGAAAGCTGCGTGAGCCCCGCTGACAGAGCGGGGCTTATTCTTTTGCGGGCGAGGGGGGATGCAGTCGCGCGACTGCGTTGATGCGCGGCGGTGGTGAGAGCGCCACGGCTCAGAGATATTTCTGCGCCCGTTGCCAGTGAGCGGCAGGTTGCGTGTCCGAGGGTACGGCGACGGGTGGGTGCGCCGGAATGCCGGGCTGGCAGGTCATGGCGTCCTGATAGAAGGATTCCACGGTTTCGAGCGCGTACTCTTCGAGGTCGCGGCCGAGGTGGGTGAGTTTGGCGATCATCTCCGGCGGCATGGTGATGATGTCTGCGCCGGAGGCCTGCGCCTGAAATGCGTTATAGACCTCGCGCGGGCTGGCCCAGAGCAGGCGCACCTGCGGGTGCCGCGCGAGCATGGCGCGGGCGGCAGCAAAGATGGGCTGCGGGTCGCGGCCCGTATCGGCAATGCGCCCGGCAAAGATCGACAGGATGGCCGGCCGTGCCGTGTGCAGCATGGGAATGACGGCGGCGAGCTGACGCAGAGTGAAGAGGGCGGTGACGTTGAGCGGAACTCCATCACGGGAGAGCCGTTGAATGACGGGCAGCAGCGACTGGCCCCGGCGGCTGGTGAGGGTGATCTTGACCCAGGCGTGCGGACCCCAGGCGGCGATGGCATGGGCCTGGCGCTCGATGCCGGCGGGCTCCTCGGCCAGCACCTCAAAGGAGATGGACTTGTGGGGGATCTCCGCGAGCATGCGCCGCGCGAAGCTCTCATAATGCACGACTCCCGATTTGCGCAGCAGAGTGGGATTGGTGGTGAAGCCGCGCACGGCAGGGTGGGTGCTCATCCGCAGCATGGAGGCCACGTCGGCAGTGTCGGCGAAGAGATCGAGATGCAGAGCGGGCACGGCAGCAGACATGGGAAGCCTCAGCGGGAGATCGATGCCCAGCCGGTGCGGGACTGCGCTCCGGGCAGGGTGGAGAAGCGCTGGCGTCGCCAGGCGTGGAAGGCAAGTAGCAGGAATTCAGTGTTGCCGACAAGATAGCGGCGGCCGAGACGGCGCGGCTCGCGGGTGAGACGCCAGGCCCACTCCATGCCGATGCGGTGCGTCCATGCGGGGGCGCGATGGCGCAGCCCGGCTTGCGTGTCGAGCGCCGCGCCCACCGAGATAGCCAGCCGGATGGGCAGCGAGGGAACGTTGCGGTGCATCCAGACTTCCTGCTTGGGTACGCCAAGTGCGACGCAGAGAATGTCGGGCGCGGCGGCGGAGACGCGTTCGATGACCTGGGCCGCGCGGGCGGGGTCCTGCTCAAAGCCGGGAGCCGGGCAGAAGGTGCCGGCGATGCGCAGGCCGGGATAGCGGACGGTGAGAGCCTCGGCCGCGCCGGTGGCCGCGCCGGGGAGTCCGCCAAGAAAGAAGACGGAGTAGCCGAGGCGCGCGGCGAGGGCGCAGAGTTGTTCCATGAGTTCGCCGCCTGTCACGCGCTCGGGAATCGCGCAGCCAAGCGCGCGGCCGGCGAGCACGACGGAGATGCCGTCGGGCAAGCAGAGATCGGCATGGGCGAGCGCGTCGAGCAGTGCGGGCTCATGCTGTGCCGCCGAGACGATGTGCGCGTTGGGGCCCATGATCTGCAGCGGGCGTGTTTTGCCGGGATGCTGGCGGCGAAACTCGAGCGCGGCGGCGATCCAGTCGAGCGTGCGGCTCATGGGCATGCGGTCAATGCGTACGCCGGCCAGCAGCAGGGGGTCGGGCCGCGGCATGGGCCGGGAAGCCGCGTGGGGATTTGTTTCGGGCACGGTTACGTCCATAACAGATGCTTTTCCTTCCAGAAGACCCGGGGGGCGAGGCCGTTGGTTTGCAGTTGTGGGCTGAACTCCTGCCAGGCGCGTCGCGGCAGGTAGAGCGGGTCAAGGATGAGGCTTTGCGTGAGACTTCCGGCGGCGGCGAGCCAATGGCCGCGGGCGAGGGCCATGTTGGCCTGGCGCAGGGATTGCCGGGCTTGCAAAGTGCTTTGTGGCAGCAGCGCGGCGAGAGCCTCGCGGACGTCATCGAGCGGGCGCGGCGCGAGTCCCCAGAGCGAAGAGAGCAGCAGATATTGCACGTAGAGGCCGGAAATCTGCTGTGCCTCATGATGCAGGCTGCTGATGCTGTGCTCATGCTGGCGAAAGCCGGTCAGCACCTCGGGGAGGCAGTGAATGTCGGCCTGGAGGGCGATGCGCCACCATAGGTCGGAGTCCTCAGAGTGGGGAATGTCGCGATAGCCTCCAGCGGCTTGCGCGACCGCGACATTGAGGGCCACGCTCGAATGACAGAACGAAAGCAGGCGGCCTGCGTGCACGGCGCGGCGCAGGGCAAAGGGTGAGCCGTGCGAGGAGCGGAAGCGCCCCCGGGCGCGGCCGCGCGGCTCATAACGGGCGCGGGAGCAGAGAAGTCCGGCGCGAGGATGTTGATGGGCGGCATCAGTGAGTTTATGTAACCGTGATGGGTACGAAATGTCGTCCGCATCCTGGCGCACCAGCCAGGGCGTCGCGCATTCGGCCAGAAGATGATTGAGCGTGGCGACCAGACCGCGATGCGGGCGCTCGATGACGCGCAGGTTGAGCCGCGTAACGGAAGCCAGATAGACGCTGCTCTCGCGATCGGGCCCGTCGAGCACGGCGAGCACTTCAAAGCCGCAAAAAGTTTGCTGCTGCAGGCTTTCGATGGCCTCGCGCAGCCACGGCATGCCGCGATAGACGGGGATGCCCACGGTGCATAGTACGGGCGCGCCGGAGTGGAGGCGTTGCTGGAGTAGCGCGGACATCGGCTGGGCTCCTTGCGTGCGCGCGGCGTGCGGGCCGGTTGAAGAACAGGTGCGGGGGATTAAGTTAGAACGAACTTACTCCGCGTTGTAAGTAAGGACAATGTGACGCAAGTAATTTGTTGCGCGTTGGAGTGGATGTTAGCTTCAGCACAATTCTCCTCAAACTTATGCAGTACAGGCAGTGGGAAAACGAAGCGAGCTGGTGGCATATGTCCGCGGAAGGCCGCAGATTTTTTATCGTCGGTGGAGCGGGATTCATTGGCAGCCATGTGGTGACGCGGCTGATGGAGGGCCGCGCCGCGCAGGTGACGGTGTATGACAACCTGTCGTCGGGTAGGCGCTGGCACCTGGAAGTGTGGAAGCAGGATGCACGGCTGCGCCTGAAGATGGGCGACGTAGCCGAGCTGGAGCCACTGCGGGAAGCCATGCGCGGGCATGACGTGGTGGTGCACCTGGCGTCGAACCCCGACATTGCGAAAGCAGCGACGGAGCCGAGCATCGACTTTTATCAGGGCACGATGCTGACGCATCAGGTGCTGGAAGCGATGCGGCAGGCGGGCGTGACGCGGCTGTTGTATGCCTCAGGGAGCGGTGTGTATGGCGAGCGCGGCGAAGAGGCTCTGGATGAATATGCCGGCCCGTTTTTGCCGATCTCGACCTATGGTGCGAGCAAGCTGGCGGGCGAGGCGCTGATTGCCAGCTACTGCGCGATGTTTGGCATGACGGCGTGCGCGTTTCGCTTTGGCAACGTGGTGGGCGCGCGCCAGACTCATGGCGTGGGGCTGGAGTTTTTGCGGCGGCTGCGGCTGGAGCCGGGCCGGTTGCGTGTGCTGGGCAACGGGCGGCAGAGCAAGCCGTACATTCATGTCTCGGATGTAACGCACGCCATGCTGCGCGCCGAGGCGCATGTGATGGACGGTTTTCATGTGTTTAATGTGGCCACGCCCGATGCGCTGACGGTCGATGAGATTGCGTCGATGGCGATTCGCTGCCTGCAGCGCAATGAAGACGACACGCGGGTGGAGTACACGGGAGGCGATCGTGGATGGAAGGGCGATGTTCCGGTGGTGCGTCTGCGCACGGACCGCGTGCGGGCGCTGGGGTGGGAGCCCGTGTATTCCAGCCGCGAGGCGATGATGCGAGCGATGACGGAGTTGCTGGCCGATGAACGCAGCTTCTGGTTCTGAGGGAATGCCGCCGCTGGCGCTGCTCGCCGGTGGGCGGGCGACGCGGCTGTATCCGTTGACGCAGACGATGCCGAAGTCGCTGATGCCGGTGGGGGGTGAACCTTTTCTGGCGCATCAACTGCGCTGGCTCGCCGGTCAGGGCGTGCGCGATGTGGTGCTGTGTTCGGGGCACCTGGCAAGCCAGATTCGCGAATATGCGGGCGATGGCGAGGCATTTGGCGTGGCGCTGCGCTACTCCGACGATGGCGAGCGCGCGCTGGGTACGGGCGGGGCGATTCGCCGCGCGCTGCCGCTGCTGGGCGAGGACTTTCTGGTGATGTATGGCGACAGCCTGCTGACGGCGCCCATTGCGCCGGTGTGGCGGGACTTTCAGGCCCGGAATTGCGCTGGCATGATGACGGTCTTTCGCAATGAGAATCGCTGGGACGCAAGCAATGTGGAAACGGGCGGCGGCCGCGTGGTGCGTTATGAAAAGGGCAGCCAGCGCGCGGGGTTGACGCACATTGATTATGGGCTTTCGGTCTTTCGCGCCGAGGCTTTCCGGGGAATTCCGGATGGGCGGGTGTTTGATCTGCGGCTGATATTTGACGAGCTGATCGCGCGCGGGGAACTGGCCTGCCATGAGGTGAAGCAGCGGTTTTATGAGATTGGCTCGTTTGAGGGGCTGCATGAGACCGAGGCGCTGCTGAGCCGCCGTGCAATGGCGCGGGCTGGGGCCCGGGCATGATCATGACGCGCACTCCGCTGCGGATTTCGATAGGGGGCGGAGGCAGCGACCTGCCCTCGTATTACCGCGAGTTTGGCGGGTTTGTGATTTCGGCGGCGATCAATAAATACGTGTACATCTCGGTGAATCGCAGCTTTCTGCCCGGTTATTTCCTGAAGTATTCCGAGATGGAGCATGTCGAGGAGCGGGAGCAGATTCGTCATCCGCTTTTGCGTGAGGTACTCACGCTGCATGCGATGGAAAAGCCGCTCGAAGTGGTGAGCGTGGCCGATGTTCCGGCGGGCACGGGGCTGGGTTCGTCGGCGAGCTTCACGGTGGGGCTCACGCACGCGCTTTATGCCTACAAGCGGCGGCCCGTGACGGCCGAGACACTGGCGCGCGAGGCCATCGAGGTGGAGATGCAGCGGCTGGCCGAGCCGGTCGGCAAGCAGGACCAGTACATCGCAGCCTACGGCGGCCTGCTGTGCCAGGAGTATCGCGAGGATGATTCGGTTTCGGTGCGTCCGCTGGCGATGGAAGAGGCGGCGCTCAAGGAGCTGCGGGATTCGCTGATGCTGTTCTTTCTGGGGCGCACGCGCAGCGCTGCAGCGCTGCTGCAGGACCAGAAGCAGCGCTGCGAGCAGAACGACGCGAGCATGATCGAGAGCCTGCACTTCACCAAGTCGCTGGGCCGTGAGATTGAGCGCGTGCTCGAGAGCGGGCGCGTGGAGGAGTTTGGCATGCTGCTGCACGAGCACTGGCTGCGCAAGCGCGGGCGCTCGGCAGGCATGACAAATGCGGCGATGGACGAACTGTATGAGGCCGCGCGGCGCGAGGGCGGCGTGAGCGGCGGCAAGCTGGTGGGCGCGGGCGGCAGCGGATTCTTTCTGTTTCAGACACGCGACCGCAAGCGGCTGCGCGATGTGATGGCGCGGCGTGGTTTCGCAGAGATGGACTTTCAATTCGACTTTGACGGGTCGGTTGTGTTGTTGAGGAACCAGTGAATTTTGACGGCATGGATGCAGCGCGGACGGCGCGGGAGAAGCAGGAGATTCCGGCGCAGCGCCGCGTGCCGGAGTGGGCCGCCGAAGTGCCGGGCGCTGAAGGATGGACGCTGGCGGGAGTGGCAGCGGTGTGGCGGCGGCGATGGCCGCTGCTGGCCGGCATTTGCGCGGCCTGCGTGGTGCTGGCGGCGCTGTATTGCGCGGTGAAGACGCCCGAGTTTGCATCGACGGGAACGGTGGAACTCGAACAGAATCGCGGCGACAGCTTTGGGCTGGAGACGAGCGTGATGGGCGCGCAGGCGAGCGGCGCACAGGATGCGCTGGAGTCGCACGTGATGCTGGAGACGCAGGTGGACATTCTCAAGTCAGACACGCTGGCGCTGCGCGTGATCGAGCAACTGAGGCTGGAGCAGACGCCCGGCTATTTTGGGCACAAGCCGGGGGGCTGGCATCTGCCGGGGTGGGTGACGTTCTGGCGGCATCCGCTGGAGCCGTTGAGCGTGCCGCTGGCCGATGCGCCGAACCGGCGCTATGTGGCGTTGAAGATCTTTCATCAGCATCTGGCGGTGAGCGCGGTGGGCGGCTCGCGGCTGATTGAGGTGACGTACCGCGATGAGAGCCCCGCGCGCGCGGCGGCGGTGGTGAACGCGTTGATGCAGGCGCTGATGAACTATGGATTTGAGGCGCGGTCCAGCGAGACGGCGCAGGCCACGCGCTGGCTGGGCAGCCAGCTCGCCGATCTGAAGACGCAGACCGAGGCGCTGCAGGCGCGGGCGCTCGAACTGCAGCGCGAGACCGGCATGTTTGGCGATGACGAGCAAAACAACATCATGCTGGCGCGGTTGAGTGCGCTCAACCAGACGCTGGCGGCGGATGAGGCTGACCGCATTCTGAAGCAGGCGATTTATCGCACGGCCGAGGGCGGCGACCCGGAGATGATCTCAGACCTGGGCGGCAACGCGGCGCAATCGACAGGCGTGCAGAATTCGCTGGCGCTGATACAGACGCTGCGCGCGCAGGAGGCCAAGGTGCAGGCACAGATTGCGCTCGACAACGACCGCTATGGCGCGCGCTTTCCTGAGATGGCGGAGCTGAACTCGGAGCTGGCCTCAGTGAAGGCCTCCATTGCGCAGGAGGTACACCGACTGGGCGAGCGCGCGAAGACCGACTACCTGATTGCGGCGCGCACCGAGGCGAGCGCGCAGGCCGACTTTGACCAGCAGAAGGCGCTGGTGAACCAGTTGAATGACAAGGCCGTGGCCTATGCGCTGGCCAAGCAGGAGGCCGACACCAGCCGCAACCTTTATGAAGGGCTGCTGGCCAAGCTGAAAGAGGCGGGCATTCTGGAGGGGCTGGCCTCGACGAATATGCATGTGGTGAACCCGGGGCGCGTGCCGCCGCTGGAGCATCCGGCAAGCCCGAACTTCAAAAAAGACGAGGCTATCGCGCTGGCCGGAGGTCTGCTGCTGGGGCTGCTCGCGATGGCGTGGAGCGAGCTGACGGACCGCCGCCTGTATGGCAGATGCGAGACAGAGAAGCTGCTGGGCGAGCCGCTGCTGGCGGTGATTCCGCTGGCCGGTGGGGCGGGGCCACGCTGGCGGGAGATGCTCGAAGAGTGGCGTGCGCGCTGGCTGCCGAAGTCGGGTGGGCGCTCGCGCGCACAGCCAGGGATGGTGGAGGTGCATGCCGTGGCGGAGAATGCTGCGGCGCTGCCGGTTCCGGCGGCGGAGAGCGCGGGGCTGAGCGAGCCTTTCCGGCTGCTGCGCACGGCGGTGCAGACACGGCACAGCGGGCGGCGCACGCAAGTGATTCTGGTGACGGGCCCGGCGGGCGGCGAGGGCAAATCGACGGTCGCGGCGCAACTGGCGCGGGCGTTTGCTTGGCAGAAGTCGCGCGTGCTGCTGGTGGAGGCGGACTTTCGCAGTGCGGGGCAGGAGATGCATCTGCCTGACGGAGTGCGCGGGCTGAGCGGCGAGCTTGAGGCGGTGAGCCGCACGGATTTGAAGGAGAGCATCTTTCGCGATGATGCGCTGCCGAACCTGGCATTTCTGCCGCGCGGGGCGCTGCCGCAGTATCCGGCGGAGCTGCTGGAGTCGGTGCGCATGAAAGAGCTGATGCGCATGTGGCGGCTGGACTACGACTACATCGTGATCGATGGGCCGGCCTATCTGCCCGTGGCCGATGGCGCGGCGCTGGCGCAGCAGGCGGACGCGGCGCTGCTGGTGCTGCGCGAGGGGCACACGCATCGCGACGACGCGGTGCAGTCGCTCACGCAACTGGAGCAGCAGATGCCTCGCGAGGGTGCGGTGGGCGTGGTGCTGAATGGCGCGGAAGCCGCAAGGGGGCGTGCGTATGCGATGGCGTGTTAGCGGAGTTTCCTGGATGCGATCCCTCTGCGGCCATGCTTTTGGCTGCCGCGATGGGTTGCGTGGTTTCGCGCTGTGGGTGAGACAGCCATTTTTCGGAGGGCTGTGGCCGAAATGCAGGTCCCTCCACTTCGCTCCTGCTGGTCGCTTCGGTCGGGATGACAAGTCTTCGAGAGATTCGGCCATGCGACGGAGGGTGTGCGTGCCGGTGCCATCAGGCGGATGGCTGTCGCTCCTGCTGCTGGCAGCCATTCCATTTGCGAGTTGGGCACAGCAGTCGCCGGGGCCGAAGCTGTTGCACCGGGCGTCGCCGCCGGAGAGCCTGCGCATTGGGCCGGGCGATCTGCTGGAGGTGACGGTGCTGCGCGAGCCGGAGCTGACGCAGCATGTGCGTGTGCTCGACTCCGGCGATGTGACGCTGCCGCTGGTGGGTGCGGTCGAGGTGAATGATGAATCTTCGGTGCAAGCGGCGGCGAGCATTGCAAAGGCTTACGAAAAGGGCGATTTTCTGAAGCATCCGCAGGTCTCAGTGACGATTGAGCAGTTCGCGACGCAGACGGTCGCGGTGCTGGGCGAAGTGGCGCACCCCGGCACGGTCACCATCACCACCTCGCGCAGTCTGCTCGATGTGCTGGCCATGGCGGGCGGGCTGACCAAGGAGGCCGACCGCCACATCACGATTGAGCGCGGCGGCCCGTGGGGCGAGCAGATTCACATCTTTCTGCCGAACAACTCCGCCGATGAGCTGAAGGCCGACGTGAGCGTGGAGCCGGGCGACCGCATTCTGGTGCCGAAGGCCGGCATTGTGTATGTGCTGGGCGATGTGGGGCATCCGGGCGGCTATGTGATGCAGGACAATTCGCGGCTGACGGTGCTGCAGGCACTGGCGCTGGCCGCGGGCGCGAACAAGACGGCGGCCGATCGGCATGCGCGTCTGCTGCGCAAGACAGAGACAGGGTATAAGGAGGAGCCGATTCCGCTGCGCGCGATGGAGCGCGGCGACAAGCCGGACATGCAACTGAAGGCCGACGATGTGCTGTTTGTGCCCTTCAGCGCGCGGAAGAACATCCTGCTAGGCGGGGCTGGCATATTGGCCTCGGCAAGCGCGGCGCTGATCTATGCCCGGCCATAGCGATCTGGGGGCGCGCCCGCGCGGCTTGCGATATCCGCGCGGCGGCGATGTGTGGCATCGGCTTTTCCGGCTGCCGCTCGAAGAGGCCGCGAGCGTGGTGGCGCTGATGTTTTTTGCTGTGCAGGGCGCGGTTCCGGGCATTGCTCCCGCGCAGGCGCTGGCGGCGAATGTGGCCGCGGCGACTCCGCTGATGCGCGTGGGCGGCATGGCGGCGCAGGCGCTGGTGTACGGCGCAATTCTGCTGCTGCTGCTCAAGTGGCACCGGCGGCTGCTGGCGGCACTGCCGCGCATGCAGTTTGCGCTGCTGCTGACCGTGTGGGTGCTGGCGACGGTGGCCTGGTCGATGGATCGCTCGCTGACGATGCGGCGCGGTGCGGAGTTTGCGCTGGCGGCGGGCTTTGGGCTGTATCTGGCGGTGCGGTATTCGCCACAGAAGCAGTTACGTATCTTCTGGTGGGCACTGGTGTTGCTGGCGCTGGGTTCGGTGGTGGCGGCGGTGGTGTTTCCGGCGGTGGGGCTGGATCGCTCGGCCGGGCACCTGCATGACTGGAAGGGCGTCTTCACACAGAAGAATGCCTGCGGCCGCATGATGGTGCTGGCCACTGCGGTCGTGCTGGCGATGCGGCGGCGCGGCCTGATGGTGGCTGCGAGCGCGGTGCTGTTTCTGGCGGTGCTTGCGCTGAGCGGCTCGCGCGGCGCGTGGTTGCTGGAGGCCGTGCTGCTGGCCGCTACGGCGTTGTTCGCGACGTTGCGCCGGGCCGAGCCGCGCACACGCGCGGGCGTGCTGCTGGCGGCGGGCGTGGCAGGCGTGGCTTCGCTGGCCCTGCTGTATGCGAAGCGCACGCCGCTGATGGAGTGGATGGGCCGCAATGCGACGCTCTCGGGCCGCACGGAAATCTGGCAGGCGGTGTGGCCGTTTGTGATGCGGAAGCCGTGGCTGGGCTGGGGCTATGCGGCCTTCTGGCGGGGATGGACGGGGCCTTCGTTTGATGTGTCGTCGGCGGTGCATTTTCTGGTGTTTCACGCGCATAACGGCTACCTGGACCTGTGGCTGCAGACCGGGGCAGTCGGGCTTGGGCTGTTCGTGCTGGCCTACGGGCGGGCGTGGCTGTGCGTGGGGCAGCGGCTGGCGAGGGGCCGCATGCGCGATCTGCTGTGGCCGGTGAGTCTGCTGCTGGTGGTGGGCCTGTATGGGCTCGATGAGAATACGGTGCTGATTCCGAACGGCATTTTCTGGACCGTTCTGGTGATGGCGATGGTGCAACTGGAGCCGGGCGGCCTGCGGCAGAGGATTCCGGCACGGCTGCGCGGTCGCGCGAAAGCGAGGGCGGCGTATGCGCCGAGTGCTCTACCTGCGCGCTGAGCTGTTGCCGCCCAGCGAGACGTTTGTGGCCGCGCAGGCCGCGGCGCTGCGGCGCTATCGTGCCGGGTTTGCGGGGCTGAAGCGGGTGCCGTGCTCGGCAGAGCTGCCGGGAACGGTGGCCGTGCTCGACGCCTGCGGCAACTGGACGGGCCGCGCGGCGCGGCTGGCGCATGGATGGACCGGGAGCGCTCCGGCCTTTGAGGCGAAGCTGGCCGCGTGGCGGCCTGATCTGCTGCATGCGCACTTTGCCACGGATGCGTGCGCCTTTTTGCCGGTGGCGCGCAGGCTCGGGCTTCCGCTGGTGGTGACGCTGCACGGCTATGATGCGGGGCTGAGCGACGCGGCGCATGCGCGCACGGCGCTGGGGCGCATCTTTTTGCGGCGGCGCGAGGAGCTGTGGGCGCATGCGGTGGCGTTTGTGTGCGTCTCAGAGCATCTGCGGCGCGTGGCCGTGGCGCGGGGTTTTCCTGAGGAGAAGCTGTGGGTGCATCGCACTGGCGTGCCGGTCGAGGATCGTCTGCCCGCCAGCGCCGGGCGGCGCGAACGCGGGCATGTGCTGTTTGTGGGCCGCCTGGTGGAGAAGAAAGGCTGCGCGAAGCTTCTGGCCGCGATGGAGCGGGTGGAGAAGCGGCATGCGGGCGCGCGGCTTACGGTGATGGGCGATGGGCCGCTGCGGGGCGCGCTCGAGGCGCAGGCTCGCGATCGGTTGCGCCGCTGCACCTTTGCCGGTGCCGAGCCGCATGCCGTGGTGCGGCGCGTGATGGAGACGGCCACCGTGCTCGCGGTGCCCAGCGTGCGCGCGGCCAACGGCGATTGCGAGGGACTGCCCACCGTGATCCTGGAGGCGATGGAGCGCGGGCTGCCGGTGGTGGCCTTTGACGGCTCGGGCGCCGAAGAAGCGATGGAAGACGGAGTGAACGGGTGGCTGGCCGAGGCGGGCGACGAAGAGGCGCTGGCCGAGGCGCTGCTGCGCGTGTTGCGCGACCCGGCGCGAACGCGGCAGATGGGCGAAGAGGCGCGGCGGCATGTGGAGCGGCACCTGAATCTGGCGGTGCAGACGGAGCGTCTGGAGGCGGAGTACGACGCGCGGATTCAGCAGGGGATTCCGGGAAGGATGGAACGGATCGATCAGCAGGGGAGTGCGGTTTTTGGCGCGTGAGTCTCTCAGGCCCCCGTCTCTCAGGCACGACGCGCTCTGGATGATGGGCGGCCAGCTCGGCGCGGCGCTGCTGCAGGCCGCCTACTTTGTGCTGATTGGCCGGGCGCTCGGCAGCGCGCAGTATGGCGCGTTTGTGGGCGTGGTGGCGCTGGTGAGCGTGGGCAGCCAGTTCAGCGGCCTTGGCATGGAGATGCTGCTGCTGCGCGAGGTGAGCCGCGAGCCGCGCCAATTTGCCGTGAGCTGGGGCCGCGCGCTTGAGGTGACGGTGGCGGGCGCGACGGTGCTGCTGTTGCTGGCCGTCACACTGGGGCATGTGATCTTCGCGCGCGCGTTGTGGCCGCTGCTGCCCTATGTGGCGCTGGCCGATGGGCTGTTTGGGCGGCTGCTGCAGGTGGCCAGCCGCGCGCTGCAGGCCACGCGGCAGATGCGCTGGGCGGCGGTGCTGCCGGTGGGCATGAGCGCGGCGCGCGCGGGCGTGGCGGCGGTGTTCTTCCGGCTGGTGGAGACGGGGCGCGTGACGGCGACGGCCGGGGGCTGGGTGGCGATGTACTGGACGGCCAGCGCGGCGGCGGCGTTGCTGGCGCTGGCCGTGCTGACAGCCAGGCTGGGGTGGCCGCGCTTTGGGCGCGTGCGGGGCAGGGACTTGAGCGAGGGGCTGAGCTTTGCGGTGTCGAGCTCGTCGATTTCCGCCTATAACGATCTGGACAAGACGCTGCTGGTGGGGGCCGGGCAGATGCAGGCGGCGGGCATTTATGGGGCGGCGTATCGCGTGGTGGATGCGGCGACGATGCCGATTTATAGCCTCTTCACGGCGGCGACGCCGCGGTTTTTTCGCGCGGGTGCGGGCGGGAATGCGGCGGGGAGCGTGGCCGAGATGGAAGCGCTCATGCGGAGTATGCTCAGGCGCGCGCTGCCCGCTACGGTGCTCGTCTCGGCGCTGCTGTTTCTGGTGGCTCCGGTGTTGCCGGTGGCGCTGGGGCCGTCGTTTGCGGGCGCGGTGGAGGCGCTGCGCTGGCTGTGCCTGCTGCCGGTGCTGCGGCTGCTGCACTACACGTGGGGGACGGCGGTGACGGCCTCGACCTCGCAGTGGCGGCGCACGGCGGCGCAGGCCGCGGCGGCGGGGCTGAATCTGGGGCTGTGCGCGTGGCTGATTCCGGTGTGGTCGTGGCGGGGAGCCGCGTGGGCAAGCCTCGCCACCGATGCGGCGCTGGCGGCGATGAGCTTTGCGATCTGGAGGCACTGGGCCGGCCGGCGGAGGCAGTTGTCAGTGGTCAGTGGTCAGTCGCCAGTGGTGAGTGGCCAGTTTTCAGTCGTCGGTGGTCCGTCGTGCTGTTCGAGCCCAGAGTGAGACAGGGGCCCAGCGTAAAGGACATACGCCACGGTGGCCCACACCAGTCGCACGATGGCTTGTGTGGGGTGCTAAAGGTGTCATTACTGATAAGTCGCCGTGTCGTCAGTTTCGCTTTGCGGTGGATGCCAAGTTTCCAATTCACTCGTTGGATGTGCTTTCTGCCGTTGATGGTTTGGGAAGACGCTGTAGAAGTTGGTGGGAGAAACCTGGGGCGGCATTGGTGCCCGAATCATCCCCGGGATTCTTCGCCGCGTTGCGGCTCAGAATGACGCTCCGGCGTGAGGGTGCATGTTACCAAGGGAGTTGCAGGGGCGGAAGCCCCTTCTTTTGTGGGCGGATGGTGGCGTGGCTGAAGCCATGCCCTGATGCAGAGTTCATGGGTGCCGCGGTGTTGCAGGAAAGACAATCGCTACCGCAGTGGGGTCGCTCCCGGGTCCGAACGGACGGACCCGGCGCACCCGGCGCAATCAGGAGTTGTTGGGGGGGGGAGAATGCAGGTCCCTCCACTCACTTCGTTCGGTCGGGATGACAAAGGGGGGAGCGTCGGTTCGGTCGGGATGACAAAGGGGTGGATGTCGGGGTGTCTGGCTGGCATTGCGTTCCCGCCCAAGCGGAGCTTGGACGGGGCACCCGCCATAGCCTGATCTGGCTGTGGCCGGACGGGGTGTTGTGACCGGCGGGGCATCCGCATAAGCGCGCATTTGGCCAAGGGGATTGCGGATGGGGCTTGCGTTGGGTAGGCTGAAGTCCGCTGTGCTCAACCTGAAAACCATCAACGATATATTCTTCACGGCCGTGGCGAGTGAGCGGCCGGAGTGCATGCGCGTGCATGCGGAGGAGAGCGGCTGGCAGCCGGTTTCTTCAGCCGAGGTGTACCGGCGGGTGCTGGCCGTGGCGCGCAGTCTGCGCGAGTGGGGCATCGGCAAGGGTGACCGCGTGGCGCTGCTGGCAGAGAATCGCTGGGAGTGGGCCGTCGCCGACTTTGCCGCGCTGGCGGTGGGCGCGGTGGATGTGCCGATTTATCCCACGCTGCTGGGCGAGCAGATTGCGGCGCTGCTGGCCGACTCCGGCGCGCGGGTGATCTTTGTTTCGTCGGCGGCGCAGTATGAAAAGATTGCCGCTGTGCGCGAGCGCACGCATCTGGAACGCATTGTGGTGATGGACAACGTGGCTGCGCCGGGAGCGACGCTGTTCTCGTCGCTGATGGGGCGGGCGTCGGCGGGCGAGCGCGACCTGGAGTTTGAGCTGGCGGCGAAGGAAGTTGCGCCGGACGATCTGGCGACCATCATCTACACCTCGGGCACGACGGGCGAGCCGAAGGGCGTGATGCTCACGCATGGCAATGTGGCGAGCAACGTGAATTATTCGACGGCGGAGTTTGGATTTTTGCCGACGGACTCATGCATTTCGTTTTTGCCGCTCTCGCACATCACGGCCCGGCATCTGGACTATGCGCTGTATGCGCAGCATGTGTCGATTGCGTATTGTCCGCAGTTTGACCGGCTGCCGCAGGCGATGACCGAGGTGCGGCCCTCGATTTTTGTGGCGGTGCCGCGCGTGTATGAAAAGATTCGCCAGGCGGTGGAGCAGAAGGCTTCGCTGTCGCCGGTGAAGCGCCGTCTGCTGAAGTGGGCGCTGGCGACGGGCCGGGGGCACATGGCCGAGATTGCGGCCGGCAAGACGCCGCGGGCCTCGGCGTGGAAGCTGGCCGACCGGCTGATCTACGCGAAGATTCGCGGGGCCTTTGGCGGGCGGGTGCGGTTTGCGATTGCGGGTGGCGCTCCGCTGGGGCTGGAGACGGCAGGGTGGTTTGCGTCAGTGGGGATTCGTATCCTTGAGGGTTACGGATTGACGGAGACCTCGCCGGTGCTGGCGTTGAACACTCCGGTGGCCTACCGGATGGGCTCGGTGGGCAGGCCGCTGCCGAATGGCGAGTGCCGCGTGGCCGAGGATGGCGAGCTGCTGGTGAAGGGGCCGAATGTGTTTCCGGGCTACTGGCAGAAGCCGCAGGAAACAGCCGCGTCGTTTGACGCGGAGGGCTGGTTCAAGACGGGCGACATCACGCGCTTTGACGAAGACGGCTTTTTGTATGTGACCGACCGCAAGAAGGAGCTGCTGAAGACTTCCGGCGGCAAGCTGATCGCTCCCCAGCCGATTGAGAACAAGCTGAAGGCGCATCTGCTGGTGGGGCAGGCGGCGTTGGTGGGCGACCGGCACAAGTTTGCTTCGGCGCTGATTTCGCCGAACTTTGCCGCGCTTGAGAGCTTTGCGGCGCAGCAGGGGATTGCTGCCGGGTCGCGGGCGGAGCTGGTGCGGCACCCCACGATTGTGGCCGTGTACCAGGCGCTGGTGGATGAGGTGAACCAGACGCTGGCGAACTTTGAGACGGTGAAGCGCTTTCGTCTGGTGGCCGAGGAGTGGGCGCTCGAAACCGGCGAGCTGACGCCGAGCCTGAAGCTGAAGCGGCGCGTGGTGAATGAGAAGTACGCGGCCGAGATTGCGGCGTTCTATGCGGATGAGGCGGTTTCAAAGCCAGCGAGTTAGCGAGTCAGCGAGTCAGCGAGTCAGCCGATGGGGATGAAGCGGCCAGGCAAAAGCGGTCAGGGGTGAAGCGGCTAGGGGTAAGGCGGCCAGTGGAAAAGCGGTCAGTTGTCACTTTTTAGTTTGCGGTTGCCTGGGGTCCCGGCGAGATGCCGGTGGTTGTTTTTCCCGCCCTGCCCGATCGAGATCATGGGAGAAACTCCAGACGGCATCCGTGCTTGATGCATCGCCGGGATTCTTCGCCGCGTTGCGGCTCAGAATGACGTCTGTGAAGGGCGATGCGGGGAATGGAAGCGCGCCGGCTGCTGACTTCTGCGGAACGGCAACTGTGGGCTGGCCACGGAAGACTGATAGCTGGGGACTGGCAACTGAGGACGGATAACTGAGGACTGGCCACTGGCCCTTTTACTCCTGGCTGCTTTTCCCCTGACCGCTGACCGCTTCACCCCTCACTACTGACCGCTGTCCCGGTTGCCGATAAACTGATGCAGGGAGATCGTTCACCTATGACTCGAATGATGGTTTCTGATCGGGAGATGTCTGCCGACCTGCATCCGGCTCCGCTGACGCTGGATGGTTCGTGTGTGCTGCATCAGATGTTTCGGTTTGACTGGCCGGCGTGGCGCGCGCTGGAGGCGGGCGACCGGCAGCGGATGGTTGCCGAGGCGCAGGCGTTTCTTGGGCCGCTGGAGGCTGGCGCGGCGGAGGGGCATCCGAACCAGAGTGCCGTGTTTGCGCAGCTTGGGCACAAGGGCGATCTGCTGCTGATGCACTTGCGCGACAGCATGGAAGAGCTGGCCCGGCTGGAGCGCGACCTCGCCAAGCTGGAGCTGAGCGATTACCTGGAGCCGAGCGAGTCGTATGTGTCGGTGGTGGAGCTGGGGCTGTATGAGTCCTCGGCGAAGACCTATGCGCAGCTCGCGATGGAAGGCATTGAGCCGCACACCGAGGTGTGGAACCAGCGCGTGGCCGAGGTGGTGGCGCGGCAGGCCGAGGCAATGGGCGTGCGGCTGTTTCCGCGCATCCCCGAGGGCAAGTACCTGTGCTTTTATCCCATGGACCGGCGGCGCGGCGAAGAAGTGAACTGGTATACGCAGTCGATGGCCGAGCGCCAGCGCATGATGCATGACCACGGCATGATCGGCCGCCGCTATGCGGACTCGGTCAAGCAGATCATCAGCGGCTCGATTGGCTTTGATGACTGGGAGTGGGGGGTGGATCTGTTTGCCGATGATCCCAAGGTCTTCAAAAAGCTGATCTACGAGATGCGCTTTGACGAGGCCAGCGCGCTGTATGCGGAGTTTGGCCCGTTCTACATTGCGGTGAAGCTGCCTTCGCAGGAGCTGGGGCAGTGGCTCTCGCTTGAGGGCGGCACGCGGTGAAGGTGCTGGTGACCGGCGCGACGGGCTTCGTCGGCAGCCATGTGGCAAGAGAGCTGGCGGCGCAGGGAGCAACCCTGCGCCTGCTGGTACGCAAGACGAGCAACCTGGCCAATCTGGAAGGGCTGAATGCCGAGACGGTGACGGGCGACCTTATGGAACCGGAGTCACTGCGGACGGCGGTGCGCGGCTGCGACGCGCTGCTGCATGTGGCGGCGGATTACCGGCTGTGGGTGCGCGACCCCAAACAGATGTATGCGGCCAATGTGGAGGGCACGCGCGCGCTGCTGCGGATGGCGCGCGAAGAGGGCGTGGGGCGCTCGGTCTATACGTCGAGCGTGGCGACGATGGCCTTTCGCGAAGATGGCACCATTGTGGACGAAGCCACGCCGGTGAGCGTGGACGACATGGTGGGCCACTACAAGCGGTCGAAGTTTCTGGCCGAGCAGGTCGCACTGGAGGCCGCTGCGGCGGGGCAGGCGGTGATTGTGCTGAATCCCACGACGCCGATTGGCCCGGGCGACATCAAGCCGACGCCCACCGGGCGCATTGTGGTGGATTTTCTGAACCGCAAATTCCCGGCTTATATGGACACGGGGCTGAACCTGGTGGACGTCAAGGAAGTGGCGCGGACGCATGTGGCGGCGCTGGATCCGGCAGTGGGCCGGCCGGGCGAGCGATACATTCTTGGCGGAGAAAACCTGACGCTCAAGCAGATTCTGGACAAGATGTCGGCGATTACCGGGCTGCCGTCGCCGACGATGAAGGTTTCGCACGGCGTGGCGATGGCTTTTGCGTTTTTTGACGAGACGATTCAGGGCAAGCTGCTGGGCCGGGAGCCGCGAGCGACGGTTGAGTCCGTGCGGATGGGGCGGAAGAAGATGTTCGCCTCCTCGGCCAAGGCGCAGCGGGAGCTGGGATTTCAGGTAGTGCCGGTGTATGAGGCGCTGCGCGAGGCGATTGCGTGGTTCCGGGCGCATGGGTATGCGCCGCTGGCGTAAGCGGATTGGGAGCCGGAGAACTCCATGAGTGTGGGGAGCATTGGCATCATTGCGGCACTGCCGGCGGAGCTGAAGCCGCTGGTGGCCGGCTGGAAGCAGGTGGAGCCGGGGGTGTGGACGGGCACGATCCACGGGCGCGCCTGTGTGGCCGCGGCGGACGGCATGGGCCACGAAGCCGCGCTGCGCGCCTGCCGGAAGGTATTTGCGGCGGCTGATCCTCAATCGCCGATAGACATGCTTTTCTCCGTGGGGTGGGCCGGGTCACTGAGCTGCGGTGCGAAGCCGCCGGATGCCTGGGCGGCCGCTGAGGTGATTGACGCGCAGACGGGCGAGCGCTTTGAGGCGGGGCCGCATGGAATGGATGAGACCAACGGCATCCGGCTTGTGACGCTGGATCATGTGGCAGGCGTGGAAGAGAAGCGCCAGCTTGCCGCGCGCTGGCAGTCCGTGATGGTGGATATGGAGGCCGCGACGGTGGCGCGGCTGGCGCGCGAGCGAGGCGTGCGGTTCCGGTGCTGCAAGGGCATCTCGGACGGCGCGACGGATCGTCTGCCGGACTTCAGCCGGTTTATCTCAAAACAAGGACAGTTGCGGATGCCGGCCTTTCTGGCGCATGTGGCGGTGCGGCCCGGCTACTGGCGGAATCTGGCGCGGATGGGCGCGCACAGCAGCCAGGCGGCGGAGAATCTGGCCGTGCGGGTGCGGGAGATGGTGGAGGGGGAAGCAGCCAGCGGTCAGGGATGAAGCGGTCAGGGGTGAGGCGGCCAGTAGCCAGTTGTTAGTTGTCAGTCCCCAGTTGTCAGTCCTCAGTTTTCAGTCTCAGGTTTGGAGCTTTTCCATGAGGCTGGATTGAGCTTCATGGGAGAAACTCCGGGCGGCATCTGCCCCTAAAAAATCGCCGGGATTCTTCACCGCTGCGCGGTTCAGAATGACGCATCGAGGAGAGGCGTGACGCATCGGGGGGGGCATGACGCATCGAGGAGGAGCGAGGCTCAGCGCGGACTCGGGGTGTTCGATGCCGCAGGCTGTTGGCTGGCAACTGGGGACTCTCGCCGAGTCATGGGCCACTGACCACTGACCACCGGGGACTCAGGTCTGACAACTGAGGACTGAAAACTGACAACTAACAACTGGCTACTGGCCGCCTCACCCCTGGCCGTTTCATCCCTGACTACTGACCACTGGGGACTGACCACTGGGGACTGTGTGCCCCCCTCCGAGCAGAACCCGGCAGATCGCGGTAACCTATATAGGAATATGGCTACGACTCTCCCCAGGCAGGCTGTCGCAGGTGGGGCTGCGCCGATTTCCGCGACCATGCGCGCCGCGGTCTATCGCGGAGTGAATGACGTGCGCGTGGAAACCGTTCCTGTGCCGCAGGTTGCGGCGGGGGAGGTGCTGATCCGGGTGCACTCGTGCGGCATCTGCGGCACGGATCTCAAAAAGATTCATACGGGCTCGCACTCCGCTCCGCGCATCTTTGGGCACGAGACCAGCGGTACGATTGTGGCCGTGGGCGAGGGTGTCGAAGACTTTGCCGTGGGCGACCGCGTGATGGTCTTTCATCACATTCCCTGTGGGGAGTGCTACTACTGCCGCAAAAAGACCTTTGCGCAGTGCCCGGTCTATAAAAAGGTGGGTTGCACGGCGGGTTTTGAGCCTTCAGGCGGCGGCTTTGCCGAGTATGTGCGCGTGATGGACTGGATTGTGAAACGCGGCCTGGTGAAGATTCCCGACGGCGTACCCCTTGAGCAGGCGGCGTTTGTAGAGCCGGTGAATACCTGCCTGAAGGCCATCAAGAATCTTGACTTGGCGGCGGATGAAACCGTGCTGGTGATAGGGCAGGGGCCGATCGGGATTATTCTGGCGGCGCTGGCCGCGCGCTCGGGCGCGAAGGTGCTTACGTCTGATCTTTATGCCGAGCGGCATGCGACGGCGGCAAAGTTTGGCCTCAAGCATCCGATTGATGCGGGCAAGGAAGATGTGGTGGCGGCAGCGCATGCGGCCAGTGACGGGCGCGGCGCGGATGCCGTGATTCTGGCCGTGGGTGGCAATGCGCTCATCAAGACTGCGATGGATGCGGCGCGGCCCGGCGGGCGGGTGTTGCTCTTTGCGCAGACGCAGCATGGAGATGCGGTGATTGATCCGGCGGCGGTGTGCATGGATGAGAAGTCGCTGGTGGGCTCGTACAGCGCCTCGGTGGAGATCCAGGACGAGGGCGCGCAGGTGGTCTTTGACGGCTACCGCAACGGGTTTGATTTGACGCAACTGATTTCGCACCGCTTCGCGCTGGAGCAGGCGGTGGAGGCAATCGAGGTGGCTTCGCATCCTAGCGCGGGGTCAATGAAGATCTTCATTCAACCGGGCGAGCAGGCATGAGCACAGTACAGAATGCGACGCGGGTCATGACCGCGGCGGTGCTCTATGGGCAGCAGGATGTGCGCATTGAGCACGTCGCCGTGCCGGAGCCGGGCCCGGGCGAAATTGTGGTGGAGATCAAGGCGGCGCTGACCTGCGGCACTGATCTCAAGGTGTACAAGCGCGGCTACCATGCCAAGATGCTGACGCCTCCTGCGCTGTTTGGGCATGAGTTTGCGGGCGTGGTGACGGCGGTGGGCGACGGCGTGCGCCGCTTCAGCGAAGGCGACCGCGTGGTGTCGCTGAACTCGGCGCCCTGCGGCGTGTGCTTTCACTGCGAGCGCAACCAGCCGAACCTGTGCGACGATCTGCTCTTCAACAACGGTGCCTATGCCGAGTACATTCGCGTGCCGGCGCGCATTGTGGAGAAGAACACGCTGCGGATTCCCGACGGCGTGGCCTATGAGCATGCGGCGCTGACCGAGCCGCTGGCCTGCGTGGTGCGGGGCCTCGATGAGTGCGAGTCGGCGCTCGCCACCCGGCCGGGCGACACGTTGGCGGTGATTGGCGCGGGGCCGATTGGTCTGATGTTTATGAACGTCGCGCAGATTGCCGGGTATCGCGTGATTGCTGTGGTCAAGCACGATGAGCAGGTGCGGCTGGCGCGGCTGTTTGGCGCGGCCGAGGTGGTGCAGACCACGAAGACCAGCGATCCGGTAGCGGCGGTGCGCGCACTGACGCCGAACGCGCGCGGCGTGGACATTGCGATTGAGGCCGTGGCCGTGCCCGACACCTGGGAGTGGGCCGTGGACATGGTGCGCGCCGGCGGACTGGTGAATTTCTTTGGTGGTCCAGCGGCGGGCACGCGCGTGGCGCTTGACACCAATCGGCTGCACTACAACGACATCACGCTCAAGGCGAGCTTTCATCACACGCCCGATGCGGCGCGCAAGGCCTTTGCGCTGGTGACCGAGGGCAAGTTCCAGAGTGCGGAGTACATCACGGGCCGCGCGCGGCTGGAGGACTTGAATGAGGTCTTTCGCCGCCTGATGTCGCGCACGCAGGAGATCAAGACGGCGATATTGCCGTAGGAGCCGGACTGGCCCCCCAACATGCCGGAGACTATGCCTGTGGACACGATGGAGACAATGCGAGCCGAGCAGATTGAGCGGGGATGGGCGGCGCTGCCCCCCGAGTATCGCATGCCCGCCGAGACGCCGACACTCGCCGAGGCGCGCGCGTATTGCCGCCGCCTGACTGAGTCGCACTACGAGAACTTTCACGTCGCTTCGTGGTTTTTGCCGAAGCGGCTGCGGCCACACTTTCACAGCATTTATGCGTATTGCCGCATCTCTGACGATCTGGGCGATGAGGTGGGCAACGCGGAGCAGTCGCTGGCGCTGCTGGAGATGTGGGGCGAGCAACTGGACGCCTGCTATCGTGGCGAGGCGCGGCACCCGGTGTTTGTGGCGCTGGCCGAGACGGTGCGCGCGTGCGAGATTCCCAAAGAGCCGTTTGCCGATCTGCTGGTGGCCTTCCGGCAAGACCAGACGGTGACGCGCTTTCGCACGATGGAAGAGATTCATGGCTATTGCCGCTACTCGGCAAACCCTGTGGGGCGGCTGGTGCTCTACGCCTGCGGGTATCGCGATGAAGAGCGCTTTGCGCTCTCTGACTACACCTGCACGGCGCTGCAGTTGGCGAACTTCTGGCAGGACGTGGCCGTGGATTACAGGAAGGGCCGCATCTATCTGCCGCAGGACGACATGGAGCGCTACGGCGTCACCGAGGCGATGATTGCCGCCGGTGAGGCGACGCCGGAGTTTCGCGAGCTGTTGCGCTATGAGGTGGGCTATGCGCACAAGCTGTTTGGCAAGGGTGAGCCGCTGACCGGCATGGTGGATGCGGAGCTGGCGCTGGATCTGGATTTGTTCACGCGCGGCGGGCTTGAGATATTGCGCGCGATTGAGGCGCAGGGCTATGACGTGCTGCGGGCGCGGCCGTCGATTCCCAGGTCGCGCAAGCTGCTGCTGCTGCTGAGCGCTCTGAGCGCCAAGCTGCTGGGACGGTCTGCGTGACGCCACGGGTGAGCGAGGCTTACCGGATCTGTCGAGAGATCGCCCGCCGTGAGGCCAAGAACTTTTACTACTCCTTTGTGGCGCTGCCCGAGGCCAAGCGCAATGCCATATGCGCGGTGTATGCCTTCATGCGGCACGCCGATGACCTCTCAGACGATGAGAGCCTGCCGCTCGCGGCGCGGCGCGAAAAGATGCAGGCGTGGCTCGATGCCTGGCACCGGGCGGCGGCGGGCGAGCCCACGGATGACCCCGTCTTTGTGGCGCTGACCGACGCGCAGCAGCGCTTTGGCATCACGACCGGACTGCTGGACCAACTGGTGCAGGGCACGGCGATGGACCTCTATCGCAATGAGGACCAGAGCGCCGGGGGCGCGGTGGCATTCGATACCTACGCCACCTTTGACGATCTCTACCGCTACTGCTATTACGTGGCCTCGGTGGTGGGGCTGGTGTGCATTCGCATCTTTGGCTACAGCGACCCGCGTGCCGAAAAGCTGGCCGAGGAGACGGGCATCGCCTTTCAGTTGACGAACATTCTGCGCGACGTGCGTGAGGATGTGGAGCGCGGGCGTATCTATCTGCCGCTCGAAGACATGGCCGCGGCGAGCGTCACGGCAGAAGAACTGGCCGCGCTCAAGGATGGGCGGCAGCTCACGACCGGGCAGCGCGCTCTGCTCAAGAAAGAAGCCGCGTGCGCGCAGCAGTATTACCGCTCGGGCTATGCACTGCTACCACTGATTTCGCCCGATGCAAGACCGGCGCTGGCTGTGTTGATCGGGATTTATCACCGGCTGCTCAAGCAGATTGAGGCGCGGCAGTTTGACGTCTTCTCTGAAAGAATCAGCGTAGCCACGCCGGTGAAGCTGGCGATTCTGGCACGCGGTTTGGCTGCGGTGCTGTGGAACCGCCTGCGGGGGGCGGCCCGGTGAGCACAAACATGGCAAGTGCGAAGATGAGCAATCCGGCAGAGAAGAACGTGGTGGTGGTGGGCGGCGGTCTGGCCGGACTCTCGGCGGCGTGCGCGCTGGCCGATGCCGGTTATCGCGTCCAACTGCTGGAGCGGCGGCCTTACGTGGGCGGGCGCGCATCGTCGTATGAGCATCCTGGCACGGGCGAGGTGATCGACAACTGCCAGCACGTGCTGATTGGCCGCTGCACCAACCTGATTGATTTGTATGCGCGGCTGGGCGTGCCCGATGCGATTCGCTGGTACAACCAGTTCACCTTTGTGGAGCCGGGGGGGCGTGAGAGCGTGCTGCGCTCGACGGGCCTGCCCGCGCCGATGCATAGCTCGCTGTCGTTTCTGGCGGCGAAGTGCTTTACCCTCGCGGACAAAATTGCAATTGCGCGCGGGCTGCTGGCGTTTGTGTGGGGCCTGCCGCAGGACTCCGGCGAGAACTTTGCCCAGTGGCTCACGCGCCATGGGCAGACGCATGGAGCCATTGAGCGCTTCTGGAAGCCGGTGCTGGTGAGCGCGCTCAATGAAGACCCCGAGCGCATCTCAGTGCATTACGCGGCGAAGGTTTTTCGCGAGTCGTTTCTGTCGTCGGCGCGCGCCGGGGAGATGGGGATTCCGTCGATTCCGCTGAGCGAGCTGTATGGCCACGCGGTGGACTACATCACGGCGCGCGGTGGCGAGGTGCGGCTGCGTACCAGCGTCGAAGGCATTGCCTGCAGCGGCGCAGCGGACCGCTGGCGGGTGCTGACCGCGGATGAGAGCTTTGACGCCGATGCCGTGGTGCTGGCGCTGCCGTTCGAGGGCATGGCGAAGTTGCTGCCGCAGATGCCGGACGCTCCGGGCAAAGAGGCGCTGGCCGCGAAGGTGTCGGCCTTTGAGCACTCGCCCATTACGGGCATTCATTTGTGGTTTGACCGCGAAATCACGCCGCTCGAGCATGCCGTGTTGCTGGATTCGCCGGTGCAGTGGCTCTTTAACAAATCGGCGCTGCAACCGGAACACCGGGCAAGCGGAGAGCATTACATCGAGCTGGTGGTGAGCGCGTCACGCGCGCTGGTGCCTATGCAGCGGCAGGAGATTGTGGATCTGGCCGTGGCCGAGCTGCGGCGGTTCTTTCCGGCCATGCGCGAGGCCACGCTGGTGAAGGCGGCGGTGGTGAAGGAAGTGCGGGCCACGTATTCGGTGCGTCCGGGCCTGGATGCGGTGCGACCCGGCGCGGAGAGCCCGTGGCCGCGCATGGTGCTCGCCGGAGACTGGACGGCGACCGGATGGCCCGCGACCATGGAAGGTGCCGTGCGCAGCGGTTACCAGGCAGCCGAGGCCGTGACGGCGATGTTTGGCGCACGGCGCAGAGTTCGCGTGGAAGACCTGCCGCATGGCGGACTGATGAAGCTGACGCCGGCGTGAGGGGGCAGCCCGTCAGCGAGTCAGCAAGTTAGCGAGTCAGCAAGCCAGCCATCGTGTTGGTGGGAGCAAGATTTTCCGGGCATAGACGGAAACCGCAAATCTCTCGACTACGCGTGCCGTGCTTCGCTCGTGATGACAAATGGTGGAAGGAATTTGTGGCTGACTTGCTGACTTGCTTGCGCCGCAAGGCGGGCTGACTCGCTTCCTTTACGGATGAATCCAGTGCAGCACCCAGGCGATGACGATCACGGAGAGCACAAACCAGAGCCAGCAATAGAGGCCGTAGCGCAGCATCGCTTTTGGCGTGGAGCGCTGCGTGATGGCGAAGACCACCGACGCAAAGGTGGCAAAGAGCAGCACGGCATTGAAATGGGTCATCGCCATTACTGCTTCCTCCCGATCTGCAGGTTGTGCGCATCGATGGCGGCGATGAAGTTGAGCAGGCCGGCCACGACGATGAACTTGGTGCCGTAATCCTCACTGATCACGGTGGTCACCGTGGTGCCGGCGCCGAGCAGCCGCGCTCCAAAGTAGAGCAGGCCGTTGCCCAGGTCGCCGACGAAGCCGAGAATGTCGAGTGGATTGCCGGTGTTCGGCAGGTAGAGATGCCCCAGCATGGCAAGGCCCAGGCCAAACATGGCCGTGATGGAGACAAAGAGCAGCAGCGCACGCACCCAGCGGCCTGTAATCAGGTGTCCCGCGCCGGGGATGAGCCAACCGGCAAGCAATGCGAGGTAACGAAACCCTTGCTTCGGCTCAGATGGATTCGCTTTGGCAGGCATCTCTACTGAATATACACGGAGAGGCATTGGTGGAGCGGCCAGTTGTCAGGGAGGAAGCGGCCAGGGGTGAAGCGGTCAGCAGGCAGGGGTGAAGCGGCCAGGGATGAAGCGGTCAGTAGCCAGTTGTCAGTTTTCAGCCCCAGTCTTACCCGCGTCATTCTGAGCGTAGCGAAGAATCTCGGGGAGGCCCCGAGCAGGTATGCGGCTCGGAGTTTCTCCCATGATGTTCGATCTGGCAGGGTGGGAGAAACCTGCGGCAGCGGTGCCACCGATGCCTCGCCGGGATTCTTCGGCCAGAAGAAGGCCTCAGAATGACGCCGTGCGGAGCGAATCGGGAAACAGAAGAGCGCTGGCTACTGACCGCTTCATCCCTGGCCGCTTTTCCCCTGCCTTTCAGATTCGTAACAGTTGCTGCTGTATTTTCCCGGTGACGCGGGCTTCGGTGGCCGACGTTATCATGTTGACCTCGCTGCGCACGCCGAAGTGCTCAAGATAAATGCCCGGCTCGACGGAGAAGCAGGTATTCGGCAGCAGGCGGCGTTCGTCGTGCGTTTCCAGATTGTCGAGGTGCGCGCCGCTGCCGTGCAGCGTGCTGCTGATGTTGTGTCCCGTGCGGTGGGTGAAATAGTCGCCATAGCCCGCCCCGGTGATGACGGCGCGGGCGCGGTCATCGGCCTCCCAGCCCTGAATGGGGCGGCCGGCGGCGAAGGCCTCTTCCACGGCGCGAATGGCGGCGTCGCGCGCATCGCGCACCGTGGTGAAGACGCGCACCTCTTCTTCGGTGGGCTCGCGGCCGATGACGGCGGTCCAGGTGATGTCATAGAAGCAGGTCTCAAAGCCCGCGCGCGCCGGGTCTTGCCGCGCCCAGATGTCGATGAGCAGAAAGTCGCCAGTGCGGATGGGGCGGCTGTTTTCGGCGCTCGGTTCATAATGCGAGTCGGCGCTGTTGGCGTTGACGCTGACATTGGGGCGGTGCTCCCAGACGAGCCCGGCGCGGCGCATGGCGTCTTCGAGCCACAGCACCATGTCGTATTCGGTGAAGTGCTCCTGGATGGCGGAGCGGCGGCCGATCTCAGCAAAGCCGGCGGCGAGAATTTCATCGATGGCTTGCTGTGCCACGAAGTGGCTGGCGATCTGCTGCTCGGTGAGCACGGCCTGAAACTGGCTGACCAGATCGGCGGAGCTGACAATGGTTTTACCGAACTCGCGCAGCAGTTCAACGGTGCCCGCATCGACCATGGAGACATACATGATGGCGTTGCGTGGCGAATATTGCATGGCGAGCCGCGTGTAGGGTGCGAGCATCACGCGCAGGTGCTGCTCCAACTGCTGCCAGGCGGCGTAGGTGTGCTTTTTGCCGGGCAGGGAATCGAGCTTGCCCGACTCGATTTTGTGAACGAGCTTTTGCGGCTCGCCCTGAGCGGGGATCACGTAATACCAGCGGCGCGAAACCAGATCATCCATGGGCAGAGACAAAATCTGCGCGGCGAGCGGATCGCGGTGATGGTGGTCGTAGAAGAGCCACGCGTCGGCTCCGCTGGCGGCGATGGCGGCCTGAATTTTCTGGATGTCTACGTTGGGATTCACGGCGGTGAGCAACTCCATTTCGCGAGGGCGAAGGGAAAGGATAACGCACGCCGCGCCGGCAGAGTAAACTCAGGGCGATGAGGAGCCGCGCGTGATTCTGTGGGAGTGGCTGGGGCGTCTGGCGAAGTATCTGGTGGTGCTGCTGGTGGCGGCCTACCTGGTGGACCTGGCCGTCTACGCCGTGCGGCGCGCCGGGGGCGGAGGCACGGCGGTGGTTACGGTGAACACCATGGTGGTCACGCCGCTCAAGAATCATCGCGTGGAGTATGACTACGCGGGCACCGATCCGGTGACGTGCGCGGAGTCGCTGTTTCCGCACAGCCGCTACCCGGTGTGCTGGTGGGTGCAGGAACACAAGGATGCGTGGGAGAAGTAGGACTGGCCTTTCAGGCATCCGCGCTTTGCGGCGGTGGAATGTCTATCGGAGCTTCCGGCTGGAATGACGTCATTTTGAGGCTTCTCAAAGCAGGCCAGATCGAACATGATGGGAGAAACTCCGGGCAGCAATCGCGAGGCGAGCATCGCCGGGATTCTTCGCTCCCACCCCAGCGTGCTACGCACGCCGGGGACCCCGGTTCGCTCAGAATGACGCCGTGAAAGATGAGCGGCTGACAAAGAGTTTCAGCTTGCCAGTTAAAGAAGCACGCAAGGCTGGCTCCCACGTCCGAAAACACGGACGTGGGGCACCCCGTTTTGTGGCAGGTTACTTCTTCTCTTCGTGGTACTCCTGCTCGGTGTTGATCTGCCAGAGCGCGCTCTTGTCGATCTCGCCGGCGACGATCTGATCGACGGCGGTCATGGCCGTGAGCATGGAGTGGTCCTGATTGTTGTATTTGTGCATGCCGTTGCGGCCCACGAGAAAGAGATTTTCAAAGCCGTTGAGATAGCTGCTGATCTCATCAAAGCGCTCGTAGGTGCCAAAGTAGGCGGGGTAGGTTTTGGGCACGCGCACCACGTGCCAGTCGCGCACATCGGCAGCGCGCAGAATTCCGATCTTCTCCACCTCGCCGATGGCCAGCTTCGCGAGGCTTTCGTTGTTCATCTTCCAAAGGTCGTCGGTGTCGTAGCAGAAGTATTCGAGGCCGATCCACACCTTCGAGGGGTCGGCGACCATCCACGGGCTCCAGTTGTTGAAGATCTGCAGGCGGCCCACGAGTACGTCGGGCTCCTGAATGTAGATCCACGTATCTTTGAGCGGCGAGCCGTCCGGCTCGGTGACGGCGAGGCGGTCCACCAGCAGGCCCACGGTGATGAAGTCGCGATACTGCAGGCCGTCGCTCACCTGCTGCACGTTGGGCGGCACGGGGCAGTCGAGCGAGCGCACCAGCTCACGCACCGGCATGGTGGAGAAGACGTAGTCGGCGGCGAGGGTGTGCGTCTGGCCTTCTGTATCCACGGCGGTTACGGATGCGATGCGGTTGCCCTCGACGTGCAGGCCGGTGACGCGCCAGCCGCGGCGCAGTTCGCCACCCTGCTGCTGCATGAGCTTCGCGGCGTGCTCCCAGAGCTGGCCGGGGCCATATTTAGGGTAGAGAAATTGCTCGATCAGCGAGGTTTCGGTGCCCTTTTGCGCGAGGTCGCCGGAGGACTTTGGTCCGAAGGTCTTCTTGAGGAAGTGGGCGATGGCCGTGCGCAGCGAGAGGCCCTTGATGCGCTGTGCGCCCCATTCGGCACTGATCTGGTTACATTTCACGCCCCACACCTTTTCTGTGTAGGACTTGAAGAAGGTCAGGTACAGCTCGGTGCCGAAGCGATTGATGAGAAAGTCTTCGAGCGTGTTCTCCTGCTTGCGCGGGAAGAGCTTGACCTTGAGATAGCCGAGGCCGATTTTTGCCATGCGCACGAGGCCAAGCTGCCGGATGGTCTGCGCGTTGAGCGCCAGCGGATAGTCAAAGAAGCTGCGCAGAAAATAGATGCGGCTCTTGCGCGGGCGCACCAGCATCACGAGGTCATCATCGGCTGAGGCGGCGGTATGCGTGGTGACGGTGCGTTGCTGGCCCTGGTAGCGAATGGCCTGCTCGGCCGCGCCGGCGGCTCCGGCGGCGATGGGCATCAGGTCAGTCCACCACTGCATGACGCGGTCAGACTTTGAGAAGAAGCGGTGGCCGCCGATGTCCATGCGGTTGCCGTGATGCTCAATGGTGCAGGAGATGCCGCCGATCAGCGTGGGCGAAGCCTCCAGCACGATGGGGTGAATGCCGGAGCGGCGCGTGAACTCAAGCGCCGCGGTGAGCCCGGCCGGGCCCGCGCCAATGATGATTGCGGTCTGGCCGGCCTTCATCGGGCGCCGGCTTTCGAGGGGGAAGTGGGGACAAGGGTCATGATCGGGGCTTTCGCAGCAAGCACATCAACCGGAGCGGGGAATGGCCGCGCTCCGCAGAACACTGCAAACAGCTTAAATGCCAGCCGACAGTGCTGTCTCGTCTTCCTGGTAACCGGCGGTGGCATCGACCATGAGGCCATCTTTGTGCAGGCGGAACTCGCGTCCGCGCCAGAGGATGAGGTCGCTGCGGTAGCTGGCTGCCCAGTAGAGAAAACCGAGCAGGTCGCGCAGCGGATAAAGCAGCACGGTGCGCATCAGCATGCGTTCCCGCACGGCAAAGGCACCCACCACCAGCGCCAGCAGCATGCGTGCCACAATGGAGTAGCCGAGCAGGAAGAATGCCAGGCGCGGATATTGCAGAGTTCCCGCAGCCACAAAGGCAAGAATGCCGAAGGGGACGCTGAAGGTGAGTCCGGTGCCGAAGTGGCCCTTGGGGCGCGAGAAGCGTGTGGAGCGCATCCAGCGAATCTGGTGCTTCTGCGTCTCGACGAAGCCGTCGCTCACGATGACGTGATCGATGACATGCTGCGAGAGCACCACGGTGTGGCCGTTTTCGGCAATGAGCTTGCCGAGCATGAAGTCGTCGGCGCAGTAGCTGCCCAGCACGCCAAAGCCGCCGATCTGCTCAACGCACTGGCGGCGCATGGCCATGGTGGGGCCCAGCAGAAACTGCATGCCCTCAAGCATGTTGGCGACCACGACTCCGGCGGTCATCTCAACCGACATGCCGGCGGCCTCAAGATGCGCCCACAGGCCGCGATGGGCCTCGCCGCGATAGACGCAGGTGAGCGCGCCCACCTGCTCGTTGCGGAAGGGCGCGGCGATGGCGCGCAGATAACCGGGCTCCACATGCACGTCGCTGTCGCTGATGATGAACAGATCGTGCTCCGCGGCCGCGCCCATCAGTTCCAGCGAGGCCACCTTGGCGTTGATGTACTGCGGCTCGCCGGTGCTGAGAAAGCGCGCCGGAATGTGCGTATGGCGCGCGGCCACGCGGCGGGCAATCTTCATGCCGGGGTCATTGGTGCTGCGCGCGCAGAAGAGAATCTCGTAATTGGGGTAGTCCTGCCGGAAGAAGCTGTCGAGGTGCTCTTCGAGGCCAGGCTCCTCGCCGTGCAGCGGCTTGAGAAGGCTCAAGGGCGGAAGAAACTCTTCGGCCCCCTCGTCCGTCTTCTGATTACGGAAGCGGAATGTGCCCGCGATGACGAGCATCATAAAAACGGTGGAGGCAATCAGCCCCACCATGGCGAGCAGCAGCAGCAAATGAGCCAGCAGGCTGCCGGCCGGGGTCAGCACCCCGAAGCCGTAAATGCTGATTTGTGCATTCATCAGGCTCTGGGCCATCGCGACAATGTGCGTTGCGGTCAAAACTTAGCGCTTGCTCCTGCTGTGCGGAACCACCATCGGGCGCTTCAGCGGCACAATGGCTCCGGGCTGAGGGCTGTTCTGCGAAAAGCCCTGCTGCATGTGCGACAGCATCTCTGAGCGCACATATTCCACAAAGTCTTGCATCTGGCGGTTCATCTCTTCCATGCGTTCGCGCATCTGCAAAATGATGGCGATGCCGGCAATGTTGACGCCAAGGTCACGGGCCAGGTTCAGAATAAATTCCAGCCGTTCGAGGTCCTCATCAGTATATAGCCGCGTGTTTCCCTCGGTGCGAGAGGGTTTCAGCAGGCCCTCGCGCTCATAGAGGCGCAGGGTCTGGGGGTGAATGTTATACATTTCGGCGACGACCGAAATCATGTATGCGCCCTTGGATTTGCGTTTGGTCGGCATGGCTTCAGGAAAACTGAAAGAGAGTACTGGCTGTATTGTTCACTTGAATCTCTCCGAAGACAACCTTTCTCGGGATGATTCCGCCCAGTTGGCCGCCGGTCACGCGATAGGGCAGGGTGGCCTGTAGCACTGAGCCATCCTTCATTTCGACGTGGCCGATGATGGCGTCCGCGAATCCCTCGGGGGAAGGCTGCTCCAGCAGGAAGTGCGCCGCGATGGCCGCGCCCTGCCACTGCCCGGTGGCCGACTGCCGCGCCAGATGTTCGAGCAAGGCTGTTTTCAGCTCTTCAGGGTCCGGCGGCAGGCGCTTTGGCGTGACCGAGATGCGCTCCACCTGCCCGCCCGGCAGCATGGCAAAGGCCACGGGGCCCAGCGTGCCGTACCGGCGCAGCAGCGCCCGGGCCTGGGTCATGAGCGGCTGCATGAGCCGCTGGGGCAGGGGCTGTGTTTCGGTCGGGATTTCGGCCGGGGCCGGTTGCAGAAGACTCATTCTTCCTAGTTTACCGTTGGCCGCTGAAGGCAGGCTGAACGTAGCGGTAGACGCAGTGGTCATAGTCGCGCCAGTGGACGATCTTTTCGAGCACGGCACCGTTCTTTTCAGCGGCGCGCCGTGAGGGGCGGTTCTCTACGCGAATCAAAGAGATGCAGTCGCTCTTCTGAAGTGTAACGCGAACGTAATCGAGCGCAGCCCGGGCAGCCTCAGGCGCGTAGCCCTTGCCCCAGTGGTCGCGGCGAATGTGGTAGCCGACTTCAAGTTCCTGAACGCCCTCGACCTCGTGCCAGACCGGGCCGCAGCCGCCGATGAGTTCGCCCGTCTCCTTTAGCAGCACGGCGAGCTGGCCCGTGCCGGTGGCGTAGCGGGCGATCTGCGCCTCGATGCGCTCGACCATCTGCTCGCGGTTGAGCGTGGAGGGGTAATAGCGCATGGTCTCGGCATCGCCCCAGATAGCGAGCAGGGCATCGGTGTCGTCAAGCGTGAGCGGGCGCAGAATGAGGCGTTCGGTAGTGAGGGTCACCATGCTTAGATTTTGGCGAAGACGGCCTCGCGCGGGTCTTCGGGGTTGAGCTTGGAGAATTCGCGCAGAATCTCTTTCGACCGTTCGTCGCGAAGCTGCGGCACCACAATCTCGACCGTGACAATTTCATCGCCGCGCTGGCCCTCGCGCGTGGCCGAGGGCACGCCGCGCTCGCGCATGCGCAGCTTCTGGCCGCTCTGCGTGCCGGGCGGAATCTTCAACTGTGCGCGGCCATCGATGGTGGGCACCTCGATCTTGGCCCCCAGCGCCGCCTCGGCAATGGTGACCGGCAGGGTCAGATGAATGTCATCGCCGAGGCGCTGAAAGACCGGGTGCGTGCCCATGCGGATGATGAGGTACAGGTCGCCGGGCTGGCCGCCGTGCGTGCCGGCGTTGCCGCGCCCCGCCAAGCGAATGCGCTGGCCATCGCGGGTGCCCGCCTTGATGCGGAACTCCAGCGGCTCAGAGCGCGTGACCGTGCCGTCGCCGTGGCAGGTGGGGCAGGCGTTCTGCACCTTGCCCGTGCCGCCGCAGCGCGGGCACTGAATGTTGAACTTCATGCGGCCGCCCATCTGTGTGACCTGGCCGGAGCCGTGGCACTCGGGGCAGGCGTGCGGGCCGCCCGTGGAGGCCTTGCCGTGGCAGGTGGGGCAGACCTCCTGCCGCTGAATCTGCAGGCGCGCGGTGCCACCGCGAATGGCGGTCCAGAAATCGACTTCGATCTGGTACTCCAGATCGGTGCCCGGCTGAGGGCCGCGCGGCTGGCGTCCGCCGCCCTGGTTGAAGATGCCGGAGAATATGTCGCGGAAGCTGCCGCCAAAGCCGCCGCCCTGCTGCGCGCCGCCGCCACCCTGGTAGTCGCTGAAGTCAAAGCCGCCAAAGTCAAAGGGCACGCCCTGCTGGCCGCCGCCGCGCGGGCTGCCCGCGCCCGGCGCATAGCCGTGCCGCGCCGCCGCCTCGGCCGCCGCCGGGTCAATCTGGTCGGAGTAGAAGCCGAACTGGTCGTAAATCTTGCGCTTCTTCTCGTCGCTCAGAATGTCGTTGGCCTCTGAGATTTCCTTGAACTTCTCTTCGGCCTTTTTGTCGCCCGGGTTCACGTCGGGGTGATATTTGCGCGCGAGCTTGCGAAAGGCCTTGCGGATCTCGTCCGCCGTGGCCGTCTTCTTGATGCCAAGAATACCGTAATAGTCTTTTTGCTGCGGATTGGCCATGAGCTACCGTTTTTGACAGGCGGGGCACCAGTACACGGTGCGCCCGGCCATCTCTTCCTTCTCAATCTTTGTACCGCACCGGAGGCAGGGTTTGCCGTGCCGCCGGTATACGTAATGAATTTCGTCGTCCTGCGCCAGTCCGCGCTGGTGCGGGATGGCCTGGTCTACGGGTGCCGCGCCGCGCTTGCGCGTGCGGTCTTGATCTGCTTCGGGTCCGCGCTTAAGCGCGCGGTCTTTGGCCAGCGTGGTCACGATGCGCCGGTCGATCATGCCGAGGGGCATCAGCTTGCGGGCGTCCTTCCAGATGCTGGCGATGGATGGGCGCGGCACCTCGCGGCCCGGCGTGCGCGGGTGCAGTCCGGCGCGAAAGAGCAGTTCTGCCCGGTAAATGTTGCCGATGCCGGCGAAGACCGATTGATCCATCAACAATTGCCCTATCGGCGTATTGCGCCGGGCAATGACGGCAAAGCCGGGCTCGGGGTCCGATTCCGGCCGCAGCGGATCTGGCCCCAGGCGGGCGAGCAGCGCCTGCCACTTCTCCGCGTCGAAAATGGAGCAGTCGGTTGCCCCGCGCAGCTCGACCCAGTTCGCTCTGTTCCAGAGCCGCAGTCGCAGCGCGCCCTTCTCGGGCGGCAGAGGCATCGTGCCCTCCCGGAAGTCGCCGTACATACCGAGATGCACGTGCAGAATCATGTCGCGCCCGAAGACATAGCCGAGGTGCTTGCCGTAGGCCTCCACGGCTTGCAGCTTGCGCCCATGCAGGACTTCGGCGTCGGGGAAGGCTCCATTGGGCGAGTCCGCCGAGACACGCCCGCCCGCAAGCGCGGCGGCATGGCGCTCGGCGAAGCGATGGATTTCGTTGCCTTCAGGCATGGGCTAGGCGGACTCCTGGTGTGGTTGCAGCTTCAGGTGTGGGCCGGGATTCACCTCTCGCATGATCCGCCTCCCGGCAGTGTCTTTTGCTGTTTCCAAGTCGTAGCGTGACTGCATGTTCATCCAGAAGTCCGGCGTCATGCCGAAGTATTGGCCTAGCCGGAGTGCCATCTCCGCATTCAGTCCACGCTTCTCGCGCACGATGGCAGAGATTTGATTCACCGATACATGCAGCGCATTCGCAAGTGCGACTTGCGTGAGGCCAAGAGGCTTCATGAAGTCCTCGCGCAGGAATTCGCCGGGATGGATAACGAAGCTACGCCTTCTCCGATTTACGATCTCGCTCTTCAATTTGCTTTCTCTTAGTTTCGGGAAGGCTTTCATAGAGGGCATGTATGGCTTTTGGTTGTGCAATCTGATTGTCCACTATGAAGTTCACTAGCTTAAACAGTTCGATGGCCACTTGAGGATCGTCCCTGACGTCAAGTGTCCCAGGGTGGACCTGCTCATTTCCTATGACCCGCACGATATCCAAAGCGCGTTGCGCCAAAACCGGCAAACCTTTGCCCACCAGTGCAGCTATATCAGAATTTAAGTCTTTGCCCTTTTCGCCGAGTACTCTGCATAGTTTTTGGATACAGAGTCTCAGTAGCGCTGCGGCGGAACGCGGAGACCGGGCTGCAATAGCCCTAGCCTCTTCGTAGTCCTCTCGAATAGCCATCGGCATGTCAGGGTGGGCCGCGGGTGCAACGGCTGACACAGGATAGACCATAATGTCCGAAATCCAGATTGAGTAACGGTCACAGTGGGTACAAAATGCCACGGAGAGCTCTTTAATCGAGCAGAGTCCGTCGCCCCAATAAGAAGCATCCGCCCAAAAATGCTTCGCATATGCCTGGCAATAAGGGCATGTAAAACCCGCTTTTCGATGTTCCGGAGGCACAAACAAGCTTGTAGTTTCCACCAGCCCTATTGCTCCTTTTGATCCGATTCAGTTCCAAACCATCTTCGCGGCGACCGGCTCGATGCGCCAGAAGAGATCGGGCTCCATCTTCTGCATCTTGGCGATGAAGTCTTCGGCTTCCTTCTTCGTGTTGAAGCTCACCTTGTTGTAGACCTGTCCGGCGCGTAATTGCTCGCACATCCAAAGCGTGTCGGTCATCTCGGGTACTTCTCCTTCTACTGCTGTACTGCTCGCTCCGGGGAAACGGATGCATTCTGTTATGCGAAGGGCGTCTCTGCAGAGACGCCCTTTCGTGCTTCCACTCCTGTCTATTACGCAGGAGGCTTGCTCGTGGTTCTGGTTGGTGGCGCGGGCGGCTTACTTCTTCTCGTCCACGTCCACGTACTCGGCGTCGATGACGCCTTCGTCCTTCTTCTGCTCTGCCTGCGGCTCGCCCGGGGCAGGTTCGCCCGCGGGTGCTCCGGCAGCGGCGTTGGCCTTGTACATGGCCTCGGCCAGCTTGTGCGAAGAGGCGGTCAGCTTCTCGCGCGCCGCATTCAGTTCCTCGGCCGACGGAGTGCCTTCGAGCGTCTTCTTGGCGTCGGCCAGGGCCGTCTCGACCTCGGCCTTCTCCTCGCCCGAAACCTTGTCGCCGTTCTCCTTCAGCATCTTCTCGATGTTGTAGACGAGGTTGTCTAGCTGGTTGCGGGCCTCGATCTCGTCGCGCTTGGCCTTGTCCTCGGCTGAGTGCGCCTCGGCTTCCTTGGCCATGCGCTCCACCTCTTCCTTGCTCAGACCCGAAGAAGAAGTGATGGTGATCTTCTGGTCCTTGCCGGTGGCGTTGTCCTTCGCGGTCACGTTCAGAATGCCGTTCGCATCGATGTCAAAGGTGACCTCGATCTGCGGAATGCCGCGCGGAGCCGGAGGAATGCCGCTCAGCTTGAACTTGCCCAGCGTACGGTTCTGCCCGGCCATGGGGCGCTCGCCCTGCAGCACGTGTACTTCGACCTCGGTCTGGCTGTCGGCCGCCGTCGAGAAGGTCTCCGTCTTCTTGGTCGGGATGGTCGTGTTGCGCGGAATCATCGGCGTCGCCACGCCGCCCAGCGTTTCGATCGACAAGGTCAGCGGAGTCACGTCGAGCAGCAGCAGATCCTTGACCTCACCGGCCAGCACGCCGGCCTGCACCGCCGCGCCAATCGCTACCACTTCGTCGGGATTCACGCCGCGATGGGGCTCCTTGCCGAAGAGCTGCTTGACCACTTCCTGAATGCGGGGCATGCGGGTCTGTCCGCCCACCAGCACCACTTCGTCAATCTTGCTCGCGTCCACGCCGGCATCGGCCATGGCACGCTTGCAGGGCTCAATGGAGCGCTGCAGCAGGTCTTCGACGAGCTGCTCCAGCTTGGCGCGGGTCAGCTTCTTGACGAGGTGCTTGGGGCCGGTCGCGTCCGCCGTGATGAAGGGCAGGTTGATCTCGGTTTCAAGCGCGGTCGAAAGCTCGATCTTGGCGCGCTCGGCGGCATCCTTGAGGCGCTGCAGGGCCATTTCGTTGCCCTTGGCGCGCAGGTCGAGGCCTTCGTCCTTCTTGAACTCGTCGATGAGCCAGTCCACAATCTTCTGGTCAAGGTTGTCGCCGCCCAGGTGCGTGTCGCCGTTGGTCGACTTGACCTCAATGACGCCTTCGCCCACTTCCAGAATGGAGATATCAAACGTACCGCCGCCAAAGTCATACACGGCGATGGTTTCGTCCTTCTTCTTGTCGAGGCCATAGGCCAGCGCCGCGGCGGTCGGCTCGTTGACGATGCGCTTGACGTCGAGCCCGGCGATCTTACCGGCGTCCTTGGTGGCCTGGCGCTGCGCGTCATTGAAATAGGCCGGCACGGTGATGACGGCTTCCATCACCGAGGTGCCCAGGTAGTCTTCGGCGGCCTTCTTGAGCTTCTGCAGAATCATGGCCGAGACTTCCGGCGCGGTGTAGTCCTTGCCCTGCGCCTCGACGACGATGTGGTCGCCCTGCTGCTTGACCTTGTAGGGCACCATCTTCATCTCGTCGTTCACTTCGTTGTAACGGCGGCCCATGAAGCGCTTGATGGAGTAAATCGTGTTCTCAGGATTGGTGATGGCCTGGCGCTTGGCCACCTGGCCGACCAGACGCTCGCCGCTCTTGGTAAAACCCACGACCGAAGGCGTGGTGCGGCCGCCCTCTTCGTTGGCGATCACCTTTGGTTCGCCGCCTTCCATGACGGCCACCACGGAATTGGTGGTTCCGAGGTCAATTCCAATAATCTTTGCCATTGCTCTCTCCCTGCTTCCTGTATGCAAACCCGTTTGGTGCTGAGGCTGGTAGAGCTAGCCTCGCACCTTGAGTGAGTTCTTGTCAACTTATCTGATGGTCTAAATCGGCAAAAGGATGCAGGAAGGTAGGGCAAATGGAATCAATGGCTTGCGGGCGGGCAGCGAGTCAGCGAGTCAGCAAGTCAGCAAGCAAACTCTCATCCGATGGCTGACCCGCTGACCCGCTTACTTGCCCTTGGGCGTGAACAGGTGCAGCCGCACGTGCCAAGTCACCGAGGCGCTGGCCGGCAGCGTCACCATGCCGGTGTTCTGGCCATGCCACTCCTTGCCAAAGGGGTCCACCAGGTTGAACTGCGGCTCCACGGCCAGAAACTTCTGGCTCGACGGGGAGTAGATCTGCACGGCGCGAATCTGGGGCGAGAGGGCCATCACCTCCATGCCATAGTGCGCCGCCGGGTCGCTCAGGCGCACGTCCACGGCGTGGTTGGTACGCTCCAGGTGGGTGAAGCTGTCATCGAGAGAGGTGCTGCCCAGCGGCCGGCCGCCTGGCGTGTTGAAGTCATAGGGCGTGCCCTTGACCGCGACCAGCTTGCCGGTCGGTTTCTCTTCCTTATAGTTGTTGACCGTGGCGCGCTCGGTGGCCGGAACATACAGCCGGGCCTGGGCGCGGTCGCCGCTCAGCAGGCGGAAGTATGGATGCCAGCCAATCGACATGGGTTCCGGTTTGGGCCCGGCGTTGGTGGCCGTGATTTTTACGTCGATGGCGTCGCCGGTCAGCGCAATGTGGAACTGCAGATCGGTCATTGATGGCCAGCGGCCGCCAAAGCGGCGGGCGTTGAGGGTGCCCACCAGTGTTTCTCCGCCGGCCGTCTTGAGCACCTGCACGTTTTGCACCTTTGAGCTGAGAATCAGCCCATGCATGGCGGCGTTGCCGGCATTGGCCGGCAGCACCAGCTTTTGCCCGTGCCAGTAGGCGGTTACGGTGTGGTTTTTGGCCGAGTACTGGCCAAAGATTCGGTTGGGGTAGGGAATCAGGAAGGCTCCGCCAAAGCTGTAGCTGGCCGCGCCGTACTTGTCCATCTTCTGGCCGTTCATCATGCTGGCGGCCTTGGCCAGCGGCGGCGAGGCCAGCAACTGCACCTTGCCCTGGCCCGGTACGTAGGCCGTGATTTGAAAGACGTTCATACCGCGGCCCGGAATCACCGTCATGCCCAGAAACTGCGCATCATTGCCCACCTGCTGGCGGCTGAGGTGCACGACCGGCTCGCCGTTGATTTTGGTGGAGCCGACCGCCGACGCCGTGGCGCTGGCGCCGCTCTGCCCGGGGCTGGGCACGGCAGGCTTGGTGTTGTTGGTCATCGGCGCGGAGTTCTGTTTGTGGTTGCATCCGGTAGCGGCCACCAGTACGGCGGCGGCCAGCCACAAAAGACGAGAAGAGCGATACATGCAGCAACACCTCAACAGAAGAAATTTGAATGGATGAAAGGCGGCCACCAGTCTACCGGGCGCCGGCGGCCCGAGGCCATCGGTGCCTATGACCGCTACAATCTGTGTGATGCCTGCCCGCCGCGCTTCGCAAGCCAAAGCCCAAAACAATCTCGCCGTGACGCCTGCCCGCGCCTCTGCCAGGCCGTCTCCCTTGCCCCAGGCGCTGGCCGCGCTGGAGCAGCTCGTGGTGAGCTGCGAGCGCTGCCCGCGCCTGCGCGAATATTGCGAAGAGGTGGCCCGGAAGCGCCGCCGCATGTGGTCTGAGTGGGAGTACTGGGGCAAGCCCGTGCCCTCGTTCGGCGACCCCGGGGCGCGGCTGCTGCTGGTGGGCCTGGCGCCGGGCGCGCATGGCTCCAACCGCACGGGCCGGCCCTTCACCGGCGATGGTTCGGGCGACTTCCTTTATCCCGCGCTGTATGAGGCAGGCTTTGCCTCGCAGCCCAAAGCGACGCACCGCGGCGACGGCCTGCGGCTGCTGGATGCATGGATCACCGCCGTGGGCCGCTGCGCGCCGCCCGGCAACAAGCCGCTGCCCACGGAGCTGGCCAACTGCGCGCCTTATCTCGATGAGGAGATCGCCGCCCTGCCGCGCGTGCGCGTGGTCTTTGCGCTCGGCAAGATTGCTTTTGACGGCATCGTCGGGCACCTCCTGCGCACGGGGCAGATCGCGCGGCGGGGCGAGCTGCAGTTTGGCCACGGCGTCTGCTACGCCATTCCCGGGGAACGGTTTCTGATGGCCAGCTACCACCCCAGCCTGCAGAACACCAACACCGGCAAGCTGACCCGCGAAATGATGCTGGACGCGCTCGCCGAGGCACGGGCGCGCATCGAGGCCGGCGGCTGACAGAAGCATGGGACGGCCTCTGCCGATGAAGCCGTCAGACGGGATGCACGGCACGACGGACATCCCGGCCATTGCCCGCCGCATCCAGTAGACGATACTTTGAAGATGGGGCCACTCAAGAAGCTCCCGCTCGCCACGCCGCGGGCAGAGATTGAGGAGAAGTTGAATTGCTTACGTTCCTGCTGATCGTGCTCTCGCTGATGTTCCTCGGGTCAATTCCGCGCTGGCCCTGGAGCCGCGAGTGGGGCTACTACGCCTGCACCGGTATCGGTGTGCTGCTGGCAGCCGTATCGCTGCTGGCCTGGCTGAGGATTTTCTAGCGGGAGATCAAAGGCGGAATGGCCCGTGACCGAAAAGCATTTGGAGCGGGAGACCGGGATCGAACCGGCGACATTCAGCTTGGGAAGCTGACGTTCTGCCACTGAACTACTCCCGCCAGGCAGAGCCATTCGTCCGGCGCTGGGCCGGTCGAACTATTTTCACTTTATTCGTCGCAGGCCGCGGCTGCAACTTGGATTGCAGGCAGCTCAGGTTGCGTGGACCGCAATGCGAGGGCCATCGCGCAACGGCGAGCAGGCCAGCTTGCGATCAGTGCGCCTTCGCGGGCGCTCCTTCGGCGGTGGAGGCCATGTATTGCGGACGCTCGGGCGCGTGGCTGAGAATGCGGCAGGTGAAGCGCCGCGATCGAAGCGCGGAGCAGGCCTCAAAGGCGCTGATCCGGCTGAGATGAGCGAAGCGTGCGCGATACTGCCGGCCGCGAAGCAGCACGACAATGGCATGCCCGTGATGCATCAAAGAGGGCGCTGAAAGCCGCGCGCTATGAAGTACCCGGCGCACCTGATAGGCAGAACGAAAGCCACCTCCCACCTGAATCACCCAGGTGTTGTCTCCCGTCTGGTTCGGATTCTCAGGGAGACTGGCGAGTACCTTTCTCGCGGGGCGATGGTGCACGAGGCGGGGATGACTCGTAACGTGCGCCGTCAGCAGCGGAGAGCGAAAGCCGCGATTGAGCAGGGCAATCATTTGTAAGTCGCGGGAGTGTGCCGTGGCGCCGCCTAGAACAACACCGATGAGGCGACGGTGATTGCGAACCGCCGACGTCACGATGTTGAAGCCGGAACTGTTGATGTAGCCGGTCTTCATGCCGTCAACCCCCGTGTATTCCAGCGGCAGACGGTCATAGCTGTAAAGCGTGCGCCCCTGATAGCGAAACGCGTGCACGTCGAAGAAATGGTAGTACTGCGGAAAGGTGTAGATGAGTGCGCGGGCCAGTTTGGCCATATCGTATGCGGTCGTCCACTGGCGGCCGTCGGGCAGCCCCGAGGCGTTGAAGAAAATGGTGTGAGTCATTCCCAGCCTGCGTGCTTGCTCATTCATCAGGCGCGTAAAGCGCCATTCGGTGCCAGCCATGCCCTCGGCGAGGGTCACGGCGGCATCGTTGGCCGAGTGCGAAATAATACCAAGGATGCAGCTTCTCACCGACACGGTGCCACCCGCGCGCAGCCACATCTTCGAAGGCTGCTGCCCAGCTGCATGCGGAGAGATGTGCAGGCGCTCGTCGAGCCTCATGCGTCCGGCTTGCAGTCGCTGAAAGGTGAGATAGAGCGTCATCAGTTTTGTCAGCGAGGCAGGATGCGTGCGTTCATTCGCGTGATACGCATACAGCACCTTGCCCGAGCGCGCATCCATGAGCAGCGACGCATGCACCACGGCCTGGGCCGGGCGCGCCATGGCGAGAGCGGTGAGCGCTATCAGCAGGCATCCACCCGCGCGCAGGCTCTTCTTTGCGGAGTATCCAGCCTTGAGGTATGCGCGTACGCTCGCCACATTCAGTTCCATCTGCTTCCCCCGCCTCAAGTTAACACCGCAACGCGGTCATGCCGAGGCAGGGGCCCATTTATCGTTGTGGTTCGAGCGGCGAAAGCCGCGCTGCACAGGGGGTTGCGGCCTGAAGATAAGTGCCGGGAAGTGATGTGCGGCTGAGCCGTCGTCACGATGAAACAGGAAACGGGATCATGCTCTTGCTATGGCACTGCTTCCGCATCCGCGGTTGTCACAAACACCACCCCGGCTGAGGGCAGGTGCAGCGTGAGCGGCTCATCCTTGCGCCTGGCGCGGATGCTCGCGGCGGGCACGGCCAGTCCGGCGGCGTTCGCTGGGCGGTCGTAGCGGAAGTACCGGTAGATTGTCAGCGCGCGGCCCTTGAGGCCGGGCAGCGAGAGCGCCACGGTGCGCGGCGCGTCACTGTCATTCACCAGCATCACGGCGGTCTCTGGGACGGCATTGCTGCTCCAGTGTGCAGCGGTGACGCGGAAGCGCGGCGGAGCGGGCGTGCTGTGAATCGCTACGATTTGCGCACCCGCAGGGAAGAGCCGCGACATCAGTGACCACGTGTAAAACCACGGACGAATGGCCATGCTCGCGTCTGGCGAGGAGTTCCAGAAGCCCCACAGCTTGAGCATGCCGTGGCCGTCGCCGTGCATGGCGTCGTCCAGGTCCCAGGCGTCGGCGCCCATCCACCCGGCGCGTGCAATCTGCGCCACGTAGTCTGACATCTCCACGCCGTACTGAAAGGTGCGCACGCGCGGCTGGCGGTCCAGAGCCTCAATTTTGCCGGTGACAAGGCCCGACTCTGCAATGAAGCGCTCTTTGCTCGCGCCGTTGGGGTCATCGGTCAGAATGGTCTGCCGCGCCTGTGCAAGCTGCGTCTCGATCTGATCGCCAAAGACCTGCGCATCGGTAGCGTAGATGTGCATCTCCCATGCGCCGAAGTCGTTGTGCAGCGCCTTCACCGAGCGGTCAAACCAGGCCATGTCGCCGGAGTTGTCTGGCCCCGCGATGGCAATCTGTTGCAGGCCAAGCGCGTTGAAGTCGCGCCGCAGATGGCGAATGCCCGTAGACCACGCATCAAAGTCGGGCGCGGAATGCGGCCACATCCACTGCCCGTTCGGCTCATTGAAAAAGATGTAGTGCCGGATGACGGTGTAGTGGCGCACATGCACGAGGTAAGCGACGAAGTCTGCAATCATGGCCGGCCAGCGCGGGTCAGCGGGGCTGTGAATGCCGAGCGCCCCCGGCGGCGACCACTCGCCGAGATAAACGCTGATGTGGTGCTGCTGCGCAAAGTTGAGCACGGCATAAAGCTTGTTGAGCCGCGCTTGCGCGGCCGCTTTGGGGTGCTGCCACACAAAGATAGGCTTGCCCTGCGCGTCAAAGCCGAGGCAATAGTCCTGCGCGCTCGACATCACGCGAAAGAAGCCGGGATGCGCCCACGCGACGCGCTGCTCAATCGTCTTCCAGCGTGCGGGTGACGGAGGATTCTGGTAGGGATCAAACTCAATGCCCAGGCCCATAAACGTGGAGAGCACCGGCGCGTCAGGGGCGAGCGTGATTTGCAGCGCCGGGGAAGCCGTGGCATGGGCGGAATTTGTATCCGTCACAGTGGCGTGTTGCTGCGCATGCGCAAAAGGCAGCAGGCATGCGCCCAGTGTGAGGGCAGTGAACAGGCGGAGGCGTTGCATGAGAATCCTTTCAGCAAAAAGTGCTGGCGGCGAGTGCCGCCAGCAGCAGAACTCACTCGTGGCCGTGCCAGTGATAGCTGGCCAGCAGTTTTCCGTTGGTGCCCACCAGCAGCAGCGCCGCGCGGCCCGGCGGCAGCGTGCCGGTGAAGGTCGCGCCGCTGCGTGCGTCATGAAACTCGATATGCGTCTGATTTGTCTCAGAGGCGAGCACGTAGAGCGTGGCGTGCGGCAGCAGCGTGGGGCAGATGAGCAGGCCCGGATCTGTAACGGTTGTGGTGTATTCGGGCGTGACCCCGGCTGTGTGCAGCGCGTAGGCATATACCTTTGCCACGGAGCCGAGGCGCGTGTTCAGTTCCAGCGGTAGCGCCGAGAAGAGGATGCGCCCATTGCCGAGCGGCACTTCCTTCCAGTCCTGATGGCTGGTCAGCTCGGCCCGCCGCAGAATGGTCGTCGTGTCTCCGGCATAGACCAGCGGAACCGTTCCGCCAGGAAAGGTGAAGCTCTGATTGCGCAGCTCCAGCGGAACATTTTTATAGCCGAGCCCTACCGACGCTGCGCGATGCGTTGGATGCAGATGCGGGCTCTCATTGAAGGGGCCGCTGATGAGCAGCGTGGCTCCCGCGCGCACATGCGCTTCGAGCGCCTGCCACGCGGCGCGGGTGAGCCCATAGGCCGAAGGCAGAATGATCAGCCTGGGATCGCCGAGCGTCTGAATCTGGTACTCGCCGACGGCATAGGCGGCAGCGCGGTCATAGTTGAAGAGCACGCGCACGGCATTCTGCTGCGCGGTGAGCGCTTGCGGATTGTAGACCGACATTTGTAACGATTGCGGTAACACAATGGCCACTTGCGGCAACTGAAGTCCGGTGGCATAGGGCTCCGCCTGCTTTGCAAAGCGGCCCAGGTCGCGCATCATGCCTTCCCACACCTTCGCGGAGCCGTCGCTGCGCTCTATGCCAAAGTAGGGCTCGCGCGCCCAGTCCCACTGCAGCGCGCCGCTGGTGCCATCGGCAAAGCCCAGCGCCCACTTGCGCTCTTCCAGGCCCTGCCCTGTGAACTCGTCATAGCGCCACGCGCCGTTCGGCGCATCCACGGGCTGGTAGCCAGTCTCGCCGGTGATGTTGGGTATGCCGGGATACTTGGCCACCACTGAATCCCACAGCAGCGCGTCGTCTTGCCAGTAGGTGTGATCGGTCGTGAAGGAGACGCCGCTCGTCGCATAGAACTGGTTGAGCACGCGATTGGTCACGCCGCCTTCGTCCTGGCCCACATCGGTGAGTTGCCGGCTGCCGGTCGCGCGAATCGCCGCAATCATGTCATGCGTCCACTGCCAGAACTTTTGTTGCGCAAACAGGTTGTAGTCGAGCGCGCGCACTTCGTTGGGGTTGCCGTAGCGCGTCCACGTCATGTCGTCGCGCGTAGGCAGCGGAATGCTGCGGAAGCTGCCCAGCGACGACGGCGTGACGGACCACGCCTTCGCCAGCGCGTCCAGATGGACGTAGCGCTGCGCGAGCCACTGGTCCCAATCGCGCAGCTCGATGGGGTCGCCGTTGGGCACGTTGCCGCGATACACCACCAGCGGATTGGAAAAGCTCGGCTCGTTGATCAGGTCATAACATAGCCACGGCACCTGCGCGAAGCGGCGCACAATTGAGGTGACGTATGCGTGTTCCATGCGCACCGAGGCCGGGTCGAGATACGGATTCGGCGGCGGAACGGTCTTGCCATTGGCCGCTTGCCGCGAGGCCGAAGCATGGCGCGGCACCGCTGAGAAGAAATTGAAATTGATGACGATATGATGCGCCTGCGCGGCGGCGAGGTACGCCTCAAGGTTCCGCAGAAAGCGCTCCTTCACGCCGCCCGTCGAGGGTTCTATAAGGCTCGTGTTCGGCATCCAGACGCCGGTGCGCACAAAGGTGACGCCGTGGCGCTCCATATCGGCAAAGTCATGCTCCCACACGAGCGCGTTGCGCGGGCCAGAGAAGTCCCATCCGTTATTTTCTGTTGTGAAATAGTTGGTGCCGACCGGGAAGAACGGCTTGCCATTGAGGCTTAGAAAGTTGCCGTTCACGCCGAGCCTTGGCCCCCGGTCAAGCGCCTGAAGCTGTTCCACCACAAAGCCGTTTGCGTAAAATTCGCGCGGCTGGCCTCCCACCGAGTAAGTCGCCTTCACCGTGTAGAAGCCCGCGGGCAATGCATGGTGAAAGGGAATCACCGCATCGACACTGGCCGCGAGCGGCATCGGAATCGTAACCGTGCGAAGCACTTTTCCCTGCGAGAGCAGTTCCACCCTGGCGCTGCCTGCTGCAGGCGATGTGGAAGCAGGCTCAGGATGGCGCAGATGCAGCGTGAGTTGCGGAATTTCGTCCGGGCGAATGGCGGAGTATTGGGCTTCGATCCAGAACTGTGTGGCGCCCTGTTCGGCATAGAGCGCGGCCGCACGCATCAGCGCGATGCCATCGTGAGACGCCCAGTAGTCCGGGGCGGGTGTGAAATCCAGCGCCACAATGCGCGCGCCCTGCATGGCTTTTCCGTAGAGATGGTCTGAGACGATAACCGGCGCGGCCACCTTGTCGCCGCCGGGCGCAATCATGTAGCCGAGCCCATCCAGATTCTGTCCGGCGACCGCATAGTATTTTGTGGCCTGCACGCTGGCCTGCGGCAAAAAGCCATAGCCGCTGCGCCATTCAAAGTGCGATCCGCTCGTGACGGGCACTGCATAGATGTGGTCAAAACCGAGCGTGCGGCCAAAGGTGTCCTGCCCAAACTCCTGCTTGAAATGCCCATGTGTGCCGGTGACGGGTACATATAGGGGCTTGCCGCCCAGAATAAGTAGATGGCCGCCGTGATTCAGGTAGGTTTGCATGCCGCTCCACGCGCTCACCGGCACGGCAGAGCCATACGGCAACACCAGCAATTGAGCGTGCTCCAGTGTTGCTGGATTTTGCAGTGCAGCGATGCCAGCAAACGTTGCGTTGGGGCCGAGCGCCTCGCGCAACGTGGCGGCGCTCACCGGCTGGCTGTTCACGGTAGGGAATCCGGATTCCTGAAAGACCACGATCTTTGCGGCAAAGGCAGAGGACGAAAGAACCAGCAGAGCCAGAGCGAGGCAGACAGAGCGCATGCAGTAAAACCTCCATGCCAAGTATGCGGCAGCAAGGGAAGAAAAAAGATTCGGGCGGCAGGGACTGCGCGATGGCAGCCCCTGTCCGCCCGAGGGAGGAGATTAGTAGATGAACTTCACGGCAAGCTGAATCTGGCGCGGACTACCCGCTGACGAGTTCACCTGGCCAAAGGTTCCATCGTTCACATTGGCATCGGGTGAGCCAAAGTTAGGATGATTGAGCGCGTTAAAGGCTTCCAGGCGGAACTGCACGTTGTAGCGCTGATCCCGGCCGAAGTAATTGTTCTTGAATGCAGACATATCTGCGTCAAAGTACGCAGGGTTCCGCACATTGGGCAGCACGCGGGGCGCATTGCCGATGGTGAAGGGCGCTGGCTGCGAGAACAACTTCGTGTTGAACCAGTGCTTGCGGCTCCGGTTAGAAATATTCGGATCTCCGGGTGCCTCATCCGGACGCTGCCCGAAACCAAGGAGTCCGGTTTCGTTATTGACTGCGCCCAGAACCACCGGCGTGCCGCTGGTGAACTGAATGATGCCGTTGGTCTGCCATCCGCTCACCAGTTCATTGGCTACACCGTGCAGGTTGCTCAGGAATTCGTGCCCCTGACCAATGGGAAGCTCCCAGGCGTAGCCGGTCGAGAAGAGTTTGGATTGGTCCGCGGCCGAGAGGCCAAATTCCGCTTTCGGGTTGTACTGGTTCGCGTAGGTTTGGCTGCTGGGACCAAGGTAGTTGACCACTCCGGCAGCATTATCCATCAGCTTCGATCCTGTGTAAGAAACCAGGAAGGTCAAACCATGTGAAAAGCGCTTGTCCAGCTTGAGGGTAAAGGCGTTGTAGTGCGAGCCGGAATCTGCCTTGCGGTAGCTCGATACGCCGTTGTATTGCGGAAAAGGCCGCAGCAGATAGTTATAAGGAACCGTCTGTGCCGCCAGTGGTGAGCCAGGCGTGGTGATGATGCCGTAGAACGGATTGGGAACATTCTTCAGCAACTGGTTGCCCAGGCTCAGATACTTGGGATTGACCTGCGAGAACGGAACACCAGGGTCGCCATTGATGAGGTGTACGCCGCGGTTGTAGATGTAGCCCGCAGTCAGGACAATGTTGCCGGGCAGTTGCCGCTGAATACTGAGGTTGCCCTGAATGGAGTACGGATTATCGTATGTGTCAAAGAAGGTATCGCTGATGCCGAGTCCCAGAAAGGTTCCCGGCCCACCGGCTACGCCTTGGGGCAAGCTGAAACCGTTCGGCGCGGGATTGTCGAATGTGGTGGCGACTGTCTGCTGATTGTCGAGGGTAAAGTTGAAGTTGGTCTGTCCCGTGAAACCGTCAGTGCCAGAGCCGCCCGTGGTACCCGCGGCCTGCATTTCCGAGGGCTGAAAGACGACTCCATAACCGCCGCGTACCACTGTTTTTTCGTCGGGGCTCCAGGCAAAACCAACACGCGGTGCAAAATCATGCCACTGTGTCGGGCCCTGATGGCGTCCCCACTTTGCGTTCTTGGTGCCGACGAAGACCATTTGACCCTTCAGATCAGCGCAATAGAGACAGGCGGTTGCCGGCACTTGATTCGCAATGGGCGAGGGCAGTGTCGGATCCCAGTAGTCGAGCCGGTTGTGGCGCTCGGTGCGGGGAATTTCCACGTCCCACCGCAGGCCGAGGTTAAAGGTCAGGTTTGGCCGCGCCTGGTAGTCGTCTTGAATGAAGAGCGCACCATAGCCCGAGGAAGTGGCGAGTGAAATATCGTGCGTGATGTAGCCGTAATCTGCCAGGCCAAGCAGCATCGTGGCCACCGGGTTGCCGCTTCCGTTCGACTGGTTCACGACTTGCTGGGTCCAGGTCTGGTCGATTCCGCCAAAGTCGCCTGCGGGATACGCGTACTGGTAAAAGTTCAGGAACAGCTTGCGCCACTCGCCGCCAAAGGTGATTGAGTTGCCGCCAATCTGTTTCACAAAGCTCGGGTTAAAGTCCACGGCCGAGGGATCTTCCTGAAGCGGAGCATAGCCCGTTGAGCCCAGACTGGAATAGCCATTGCTGAGCTGGAAGGTAGGAAAGACGTCGAGCTGCTTGTTGACGAGGTTAGTATAAGAGGCTGGAAAACCCAGCGAAGCTACATTGAAGGGTTGGCCAAACGCGGTTCTCAACTCCGTTGACCGGCTGAATCCGATTCGCAGATCACCTACCAGTGTGGGGGTGAAGGTGATTTCATTGTCAAACGAAAGGCTGGTTGCCGTACCGGTGCCCGGACCGTTGTAGTTTCCGGGTGAGGCAGCATTGTTGTAATCGCTGAACGGCACATTTGGATTATGGAAGTAGGTGTAGCGCACGAAGCTGTGCCAGCGCGAACTGAACTGATGATCCAACCGGATGGTGTACTGGTAGTAGTTGTTCGTCGATGGTCCGGTGGCTGTGTAGTTGTTGAAGATGGTTCCATTCCCGCCCGTATTGGGCATGGGGTAGTACTGGATCGCATTCTTGGCAACCGTGCTCATCAGGTTCGATGGAATCTGATTGTTCGCAAACGGCTGGCGAACGTACTCACCCGCATCTGGTCCGCTCGTCTGCAGGGTGGCTGTGTACGGGTTATAGATCGTTTCGCCAGACTGCGAAAAATCGCCGTTGCGTTCCGCTGCGGTGGGAACGGTGTCGAGTTCTGATTGCACCGCCGCTTGCCGTTCCATCTCCCACGCAAAGAAAAAGAACGTTTTGTTATGCCCATCGTAGACGTGCGGAATCACCAGCGGACCGCCAATGGTGCCACCGAACTGATACAGGTGCGAGGATGGCACCGGGCCGGAAGAGAAATACGGCCTTGCATAAAGCGCGTTCGTCTGCGAGAAATCAAATACGGTCCCGTGGAAGTGGTTCGTTCCTGACTTCGTCACCATGCTGATTGTGCCGCCCGAGAACCGTCCGTACTGCGCGGGAAGCACACTGGTCTGCACGTTGAACTCCTGCAGCGAATCCGGGATCGGCGTGTAGGCTGTCGAGTTGTTGCCGACATTATTTTCCGGCAGGATGTTCGTCATGCCGTCAATCTGCTCTTCATTGTTAGCGTTACGAGAGCCGGCAATGTGCGGGGTGGACGCACCGCCCAGTGTGCTGACGCCGGGCACCAGCACTTCCAGTGAAGTGGGATTTCTGCCATTGAGGGGAATATCGTTGATGAGCGTATTATTGACCGTCGTGCTCAGCGTACCGCTTGTTGTCTGCAGCGCCGGGGTGGTGGACGTCACCTTGACCGTCTGCGAAACGTTGGCTACCGGAAGCTGGAAGTTCACCGGGCTGCCGACGGCAACTCGCACAATTACATTCTGCTGCTCTTCGCTCTGAAAGCCCGCGGCCTTCACCGTCACGGTGTAGGTGGAAGGCTGCACCAGCGGGAAGATGTAGCGGCCCGCCCCGTCAGATTTCGTGGTCTGTGTTTCGTTGGTGTTGATGTTGGTGATGGTGACGGTTGCGCCAGGCACAGCCGCTCCAGTTGTGTCTTCCACCGTACCGCGAATGATTCCGGTCGGGCTCTGCGCCAGACCGCTGGGAACCATCGCCAGCAGTAGAAGAAATGAGAACAACAAGATCCGTTTCATGGAATCCAGCCTCCAAAAGTGATACGAAGTGACACCGCCATTCTGATAGCGCTACCAGAACAGCGTCCAGTTGTAGGGGATACGGATTACGGTTGTCAATAGCAAAAAATCAGGAAATTCACGTAAAGTCTATCTATCCCTGGCACACAGAAGAGCAGATGGAGAATTGTTGAAGATAATTTTGTGATTGCGTTCTCATGAAATCAGCGATCACGTACACTGCGTAGGGAATGGGATTGCACAACACCGGGCGGCTCCGCCGGGGAGAGAAGAATGGAAGAGTTTTCAATCGGTGTGGACCTGGGTGGATCGAACCTGCGCGTGGGAGCCTTCACCGCGCGCGGCGAACGGCTCAAGTTAATCGCTTTTCCCACCAATGCAGTGTCTGGTCCTCAAGCCGTCATTGATTCCATGTGCGAGGCCATTCGCGCCATGCATGACGAACTTGCCGGCGCGCGCGAGTTTGCCGGCCTGGGTGTCGGCAGTCCTGGCCCGCTCTCTCTGCCGGATGGTGTGCTGCATCAGCCGCCCAACCTGCCTGGCTGGGATGGTGTCGAGTTGCGCCGCGAGATCACCGCGCGGCTGCCGTGGCCGGTCTGGGTGAACTCCGACGCCAACATGGCCGCGCTGGCCGAGTGCCGGCTGGGTGCGGGTGCCGAGTACGGCGCGGACTCCCTCTGCATGATCACGCTCGGTACCGGAGTAGGCGGCGGCATTGTGCTCGATGGCCGCCTCTGGCACGGCCTCAGTGGCGCGGCCGGCGAGGTGGGCCACGGCCCTTTGATACTCTCCGGGCCGGCTTGCGCCTGCGGTGCGCGCGGATGCCTCGAAGTCTTTGCCTCGGCGACCGCGGTGGTGCGCCGTGCGCGTGAACTGAATCTGGTTGCGGCCACTGAGGCGCACGCGGATGAAGCAGGCACGCAACTGACTGCCGCAAAAATTGCGCAGATGGCCGAGGCCGGCGACGCGGTGGCGCGCGGCATCTACGAGCAGGCCGGCCACGCGCTCGGGCTGGGCCTGGCCAACCTGATCAACACGCTCAACCTGCCTCTCTACACGATTGGCGGAGGCGTCTCGGCCGCGTGGAATCTCTTTGCGCCGCGCATGTTTGCCACGCTGGAAGAGTTCAGCTACGTCTACCGCATGTCGCAGCCCCGCGACCCCAACCAATATGAACCGGGCAAAACCCACATCTGCCGCGCGCGTCTCGGCTCGGATGCGGGCCTGCTTGGCGCGGCCATGCTGCCCATTGCGCAGCGGCCTGCTGTGCAGGCATAAGACGTAACCGCGCTTGTACTTTGCTGAAACATTCGTTGCGCCGTGCCTGTCCGCGCTTATAGAGTCAGCGTGTAGATCCACTTATGAGCAAAGACAAGCCACAGCGAAAAACCACTATCAGCGACGTGGCCCGCGAGGCCGGCGTTGCGCAGATGACCGTCTCCCGTGTCGTGAACGGGGGCAACTATGTCAGCGCCGAGGTGCGTGAGCGCGTGCAGCGCGCCATCGCCAAACTGGGCTATCAGCCGAATGAAGCCGCGCGCATTCTCAAGGGCCAGCGCGCCCGCACCATCGGCCTCATCGTGCCCACTCTGGCTGACTCGTTCTTCTCAGCCTGCGCGCACACCGTGCAGGAGGTGTCCACCCGCCACGGCTACATGACACTCATTCAAACCTCGTCTAACCGCGCCGAAGTGGAGACCAGCGAAATCGACATGATGGCTGCGCGCAATGTTGCCGGCCTGATTCTGGTGCCCATGGAAATGAAGGCTTCGCCCGGCCTGCTGGCCGTGCAATCGGCCGGCATCCCCATCGTCACGCTTGACCGCGTGGTCAAAGGGCTCAGTGCGAGCGAGGTGCTCGTTGAGAACGCGCTCGGTGCCGAAGAGGGCGTGCGCCACCTCATCGGCCACGGCCACAAGCAGATTGCGTGCCTCGGCTATGACGCCGACCTGCTCTCCATTCAGGAGCGCATTCACGGCTACACCACCGCCATGAAAGAGGCCGGGCTGCATCCGCAGATATGGAAAGTAGAGTCGGCGAAATCGGTCGCGCTCACGCTGCAGCGCAAGCTGGAGGGCCCACAGCCGCCCACCGCGCTCTTCACGCTCAACAACGTCACCACTATTCAGACTCTGTACACGCTGCAGCAGATGGGCATCAAGCTGCCGCGCGATCTCGCCCTGGTGGGCTTTGATGATCTTGAGCTGGCCTCGCTGCTCACCGTGCCCATCACCGTGGTGCGCCAGTCGGCGCATGAGCTGGGCCGCAGCGGAGCCAAGCTGCTCTTTGACATGATCCGCACCGGCGCGCCCATGAAGGAGCTGCCCAAGACGCGTCTCGTGCTGCCGACCGAGCTGGTGATTCGTAACTCATGCGGTTGCAAAGGAGTATCGCGCGAAATGCCCGCCGCCGGCCGCGGCTGACGCGCTCGTTTTTTTCCGCGCACAAAAACAAAAAAGCCCCGGACACGCGCAAAGGCGGTCCGGGGCTTTTTTATATAGCACTAGCCGATGGCGGCCTTCTTGAGCGAGCCCCACAGCGATTCCATCTGCTCGAGCGTGCGCCCCTTGGTTTCGGGCACCTTGCGCCACACAAACAGCGCCGCGAGAATGCTCATCACGCCATAAATCCAGTACGCGAAGCCATGGTGAAAATGCTTCACGAGGAATGGATTGTTGTTCAGGATCGGGAAGGTCCAGCTCACGAGATAGTTGGCGAGCCACTGCACGGCGACCGCAATGGCCATCGCCTTGCCGCGAATCTGGTTGGGGAAGATCTCGCTCAGCAGCACCCACGTTACCGGGCCCCATGAGACCGCAAAGCCCGCCGTGTAGACCAGCATGGCAATCAGCGCGCCGAGACCCTTGCCGCCGGTCCACAGCTCAATGCCCAGCCACGTCATGCTGGCGGCCATGATGATGCCGCCGGCCACCTGCAGCGGACGCCGTCCAAAGCGGTCCACGGTGAGAATGGCGATGACTGTAAACGTCAAATTCACCGCGCCCACGATGATGGTCTGCATCAGTGCCGCGTTGGTGCTCATGCCCATGCCCTTGAAGATGTCCGTCGCATAGTAGAGCACCACGTTGATGCCCACAAACTGCTGAAAGATCGACAGCAGCATGCCGCTGAAGATCACAAACGCGCCAAACGAAAACAGCTTGCCCGAGTGGTGCTGGCTCAGCGACGCGCGAATCTCGCGCAGCTCGCGATCGGCCTCTTCCTGGGTCACCAGCTTGTCGAGCACCGTGCGGGCTTTGGCTTCCTGGCCCTTCATCATCAGGTAGCGCGGCGTCTCGGGCACAAACAGTAGCAGCAGCAAAAAGATCGACGCCGGAATCGCGCCCGACAGGAACATATACCGCCAGCCAATCGAGTTCAGCCACGCATCGCCGTTGCCGCCCTTCGAAATGCCGTAGTTCACAAAGTAGATCACCAGCATGCCAAAGATAATCGCGAACTGGTTCCACGCCACCAGGTTGCCGCGCACCTTGGGCGGCGCAATTTCAGCAATGTACATCGGCGAAAGCATCGAGGCCAGCCCCACACCGATGCCGCCCAGAATGCGGTAGAACACAAAGTTCCACATATACGCCGGGCCGCCGTGGCCGATGGGCGCAAAGGGAAACTCCGGCGCGGAAGCGCCCAGCGCCGAGATAAGAAACAGCACCGCGGCAATCACCAGTCCGCGCTTGCGCCCGATCACCGAGCTTACCCAGCCGCCAATCAACCCGCCGATAATGCAGCCAATCAGCGCGCTTGAGACCACAAAGCCCAGCAGCGAACTGGCCGCGTCGGCCTGCGCCGGGTTGGCCAGGTCAGAGAAGCGCGGATTGATGAAGTAAGCCTTCAGGCTGTCCACCGCACCGTTGATCACTGCCGTGTCATAACCGAAGAGCAGACCGCCAAAGGTGGCGATCAGCGCCAGAAACACTACATATTTGTTTAAACGCGCCATACGACCTTTCAAAACCCCCCGCGCAGCACAGGGAAAACACAAGGAATGGAGCCGGGGAGCGATTTCACGAGGAAAACCGATTTACCCGGCAGGTTCATGAAACCCAGAACCCAGGCCCGATCATCATACCCGAATCCATGCACGGCCAGACAGTAGGAACCGGACAGGGAGGGGCATTTTCGGTTTTGAGATCAGCTTTTAGCTGCCAGCTCTTAGCTTTTAGCGGCTAGCCGTTAGCTCTCTGGATTCAGTCCCCAGCCTTCAGTGGTCAGTCCTCAGTTCTTAGTCCCCAGTTTTCAGTCCCCAGTTTTAGCCTTCAGCTTCTGGGCGTGCCGGAACCTTCCGGGAGCCGCCGCGCGGCGAAGAATCCCGGCGATGTTCCGCTAGTGTAGTGCTCAAGGTGCCGCAGCGGCCTTTCTTCATTGGCAGGCCGGGCTGAGTGCGATTCAGAGCCTGAATCCGGCTCTTTTTGTCGGCGCACAGCAGGATGGCGTGCTCGGGTGGATTCAGATACACCCCGGCAATATTTTCCAGCTTTTTCTGCAACCGGAGATCGCGACTGAGCTTGAGGGTTTGCGCCTGATGCGGCCATCAGCGCGACCCGCGCTTGATCCACCAACTAGGGGGCAGAAAACATCCTCTTATGACGCACTACGCCAGTTCTTGAAGCCGGGACTCGGGCTCCTTCTATTCGAGCTGCGGAGGAGCTTTCCGAATGCTTCTTTCACAAAGAAGGAAATCGAAGGACTACTTGTTTGTTTCACAAACGCGGTCGTGGACACTCCTGAGAGCCAGGAGTTTTATGATTTTGGGCGCCAGGTGGCGAGCTCCATGAGCTCGTCGGCACGATTGAGGGCGCTCTGGAAAATCAAAATTCAACGGAAGTATATACTTAACGCAACCTCCCCAATTGGCCTCGACAATGCATAGTCCCACATGCACCATGAATGGTCGAATTGCATGGTAGGAATGGACTATGCTACTGTTAGAGAATCCTTAGGAGGGATGCGAAGTGTCAAAAGAGACAGTGGCTCTTTTCGAAGAGCTTCAGCGGCGACATCGCGAGGCGCAGACGCGGTTAACTGAAGCAACTCAAACCTTCCAAACCGCCCAGCAGGCCCATGCTGCTGCGACAGCAAACTTTCAAAAGGCCCAGCAGGCACTTACTATGGCTCAGCAGCAGTTCCATGGCTGGAACACTGCAGTGAGCGCCGTTGCCGCCGAGATCGCGGCTCAGCAGGAAGCCGCGAGGGCCGGGCAGCCGGAATTGCCGCTTCCAAACACTACGCCTGTGACGCAGCCGGTTCAACCGCACACACAGATTGAAGTTCCAGAACCCCCAAATAAAACCGACATGATACGCGATCTGTTGCGAAGTCATCCGCAAGGCATGACCCCTACAGAAATCTGGGGCCACGTGCAGCGGGAGTTCAAGCACCGCGCGTATCTATACAACGTCTTGAAGCGTCTGACTGATCGCGATGAATTGAGCGAACGACGCGGCAAATACTCGATTCGGATTATTGCCCAAGCGGCGAAGGAGGATACGACGACTATTCAGTAAATAGGAAAACGGCTAGCGCCAATCCTTAGGAGGGAAGAGACGCTAGCCGTTCGATCAATCCGGTAGTGGCGAAATTGGCAGCCGCGCCAGCCTTGGGAGCTGGTGGAGGCCTAGTCTCCGTGCGGGTTCGAATCCCGCCTACCGGACCACACCCTCATTTTAGCTCAGTTTTCTCGGAAGTCAATTATTTTACTTGACGCAACGGTTGCGTTAGGTATAAAGTTTGTTTATGAAGAGATCGCGTCCAACTCATCACCTAACAAAATCGGATGTCATCGAAGAAATCCCATTAGCCTGCTCCGATGAGCTTGCTGCTGTTGAGTTTTTCGAGAAGCAGCGCTGGGCTGATACTCCCTGCTGCGTCAAGTGCGGCAGCGTGAACGTCTACAAGATGGCCGACGCCAAGACGGGCGAGCGCAACAAACGTTTCCTCTGGCGCTGCCGGGACTGCAAAGAGCAGTACACCGTCAGGATTGGCACGGTCTATGAAGAGAGCCGCATCGAGTTGAGACACTGGGCGTATGCGTTCTGGCGCGCCTGCACGTCGAAGAAAGGCGTCTCCGCTTTGGAGATCAAGCGGCACTGCCAGATCAGCTACAAATCGGCTCTTTTCCTGATGAACCGTATTCGCTTCGCGATGGCCCCAGAGGTGCCGACGCCGCCATTGATGGGCGTTGTGGAGTGCGATGAGGTCTATATTGGCGGCAAACCGCGGTTCAAGGGGAACAACAAGCGCGGACTCGGCACACTTAAGACGCCGGTCTTCGGAGCTGTAGAACGCAATGGCCGCATCTATCGTCGCATCGTCGCCGATGTCACCGGCAAAACGCTAAAGGCCGAAATTCGCAAGGTTGTTGATCCGCGCTCGCGCATCTTCACTGACGATCACGGGGCGTACACTGGCATCGGCAAAGAGTATCTGGGCGGTCATTCCAAGGTCTGCCACTCCGCAAAGGAATACGCTCGCGGCGACGTGAACACAAACACAATTGAGTCCTCGTTCGCGCTCATCAAGCGTGGAATCATCGGCACCTATCACAACGTCAGCCGCGAATACCTGCACCGCTATTTGTGGCAGTTTGATTTTGTCTGGAATACGCGGAGACTGAACGATGGCGAGCGCACCGTTCTAGCGGTAAAATCAGCAGAAGGAAAGCGACTTACCTACAATGCCGCGCCAGACCGCCATGTCTAAACCTGCGAAGAAGAAATCCGCTAAGACCGGTCCTAAGCCAGACACTCTCAAGATTGAGGGCAAATGGCAGGATGCTATAAAGAAATCACTATCAAAGAAGAAACCGACCGAGGGGTGGCCGAAATAGAATAGGAAAACCCACAATGCCAGAGGATCCCAAGAAGTCTGTACCAGAAGAAATTTGGGCGATTTACTGCGGGGACATCAACGCTGCAAACACTTCTAAACTCATCGGCGGCTTGACTATTGTTGGTTCAGCCGGTACTAAGCGTGTTCATATTTTGTTTCAATCGTGGGGTGGGTTCGTTGGGGACGGCGTCTTTCTGTACAACTCATTAAAGAAGCTTTCTCTAGAAATTGTCCTCTACAACGCTGGCCAGGTTTCCTCTGCTGCCACTCTTGCTTATCTGGGAGCCCATTCCCGTAAGACCACCGCGAACGCCGTTTTCATGATTCACAAGAGTACCTATAACCCCAATGCGTCTGGCGCTGACAAATTGAAAGCTGTCGCCGACAACCTCACTATTGACGACATCCGAATGGAAGAAATCCTGCGCGCTCATCTCAGGTTGCCCGACGAATTGTGGATTCAGTTTCGCTTCCATGACGTTTACCTCGCAGGCGCGGACGCCGTTACTTATGGGATGGCAGACGAAATTGGTGAGTTTTCTCCGCCTGTCGGAGTAAAGGTACTTAACGCGTTGGGCTAGCCTCTCAGTCCTTCCGCGCGGCTTTCACCCAGTTTATCGACCTTCCCGTAAAAAGCAATCCGAGAAGGGCTGTACGGGTACGCGATAGTACCGAATTTCATCCCGCCTGCCAGAGCTTGACCATCCCCCCCCCTCGCGATTGCGTAAAGTACATACTTCCGAAATTCAAGGAGTCTCTTTATGATGTATCGCCTCACGACTGCATCCGTGCTCGTGGGTCTCCTGGGCGTGCTGCCACTTATATCGGGATGCTCAGGGATGTCATCGAACAGCATGAGTACCAATGGAACATCCGGCACTTCCGGAATGACCGCAACGCCCAGCGTCCTCAGCCAACTCACCACCAAGACGACCATTGGCTCGACTGTCGATCCCGTCAACGGAGATAACAATCCCTATGGACTGGCGATCGCGCCCAGCACATCAGGCCCCATCACGGCGGGCGACCTGATCGTCTGTAACTTCAACAACAAAGCCGGAACTTCGGGTGCGGGGACCACTATCGAGGACCTGGCTCCCACGGCAAGTTCCACACCGAAACGCATTGCACAAGACTCCAGCTTGGCCGGCTGCGATGCCCTGGCACTTGGCTCCACGGACGCGATCTGGGCGGCAGCCTACACGGCGAATGACAACCCCCATCATCTCGCCAACAGGGTCTGTAGTCTCGACACTCGCTTCCAGTTTCAACTGGCAGCAGCCCTGGGGGCAGATCTTTGCGGTACCTTCGATGAGCAGCGGGATCACCGCGAACCCGACTTTTTACGTCTCGCAGGCCGGCAACGGTTCCATTGTTTCGATTGCCATTACAAGCAAGGGATTCGTTTACAACACTATTGCCACCGGCTTCCCCTCGGCAAAATCAGCCCAGTATGGAATCCTGGCCCCCGCTGGACTGACCTATGATCCGAGTTCAGATACTCTTTACGTGGTCTCCAGTGACACAAATTCCATCGTGGCTATTTCAAACGTGTCTACCGTTCCAGCCAACGGAATCACCGTCTCCGACGGATCTGGCAGCAGCTCCGGCTCCGGCTATGGTTACGGCTCGACTAGTTCGGGATCCACAACGCTGACTTTCAGCGGACCGGCCGCTGCTCAGGCGCGGGTTGTTTTTTCAGGCTCTCCACTGAACTATCCGGTCAGCTCGGCTCTGCTCTACAACGGAGACCTCGTCGTAGGCAATACCGGGGACAACAACATGGTTGAGATTAACCCCTCCACCGGCATGGTAGTGGGCACGACTTCTGTCGACAGTGGAAATCCAGGGGCCATTTTCGGCATTGCGACCGAAGGAACCAGCCTGAATACTCAGAAGGTATTCTTTAAGGAATCTCTTCTTTCGTCAAGTGCCCCTGCGTCATGCGGCTTTATGGCAGAGCCGGTCGGACCCCGTCAAGGGTGTTCGCTGACGCTTCATGAACGCGCGATAAACACACGCCCTCGACTGAACTCGCCTCCGCCCGCCGCGCAAGACACTGGCGGACCCATTTTGCCCAGGGGAATGTCATCTGAAAAGCGCTAATGAAGTTGCGTTGCGTATATACGCAGTGTAGTATTGCTTTATGCCGCTTCCTCGCAATTTTCTAAATCAAGAATCCGTCACCGATCCCGAGGAGATGGCGCTCTCGCGAAAATTCCTTGGGCTTACACAAGCGCAGTTAGCCGCGGAGCTTCGCACAACTACCACGTCGGTCAGCAGGTGGGAATCAGAGGCCACACCAATATCAGCTATGACGATGGCGCATCTGCGCCAGTTAATGACGCAGCGGTTACAAGAAGAGATTTCGCGACTGTTCAGAGAACTTCGACCGAAACTCACGATCTCCCGCTATTCGGCTTTGGTTGGGCATCCTGACGCTCGGGTCACACGAGATCGCGACGGGAATCGATACCTCGGATCAGTCTTCATTGATCCCGGATATCGCAAACACGTTCTGTATTTTCGTCTGAATGACCAGGCATGGTACGGGTTAGACAAGGATGAAAAGGCCACCAAAGTTGATGATGCATTTCTTCGGGAGCTCATCGACTCGTAAGAGTCGAGCAGGAGGCCAGGGGAGGCTCTGTTGCGAATGCGTTTCTTCGCTCCAGGGAAATTCTTCTGCGAAATGTGCGCGGTTATCACTCTTGATGTTGTAGTTCGTAATGATCGATGGAGAAGGCGAATGAGCAGCGATTCAGACTGGAAGCGGAAGGCGCTCGACCGTGATTGGGAGAGATACCGAGATAATCTAGATAGCCTCTCGAAGGAAGTTGCCGCCCTCGATTATGACGGGACGACTGCGCACTTAAGGAGTCTCTGATCAAGCCCCTGATTCTGGGTGCGGCAAGACAATAGCCCAAGCGAGGGCGGCTGCTCGACGCAGGGCTGTTTTTTTAAGGGATTTCGAGGGGGTTGGCGGCTCCG